>OLRQ01000020.1_pt1 | contig 192074 bp, 207 predicted proteins | sample 1671971 | NCBI WGS metagenome assembly OLRQ01 (sample SAMEA3136631, study PRJEB25190) | human gut metagenome | biome: human gut; feature: human-associated habitat; material: faeces | place: Austria | collected 2013
AAAGCTTCTTTTAGTATATCTACTTCCATTTGTAATTGTTTGATTTGATCCTGCAATTCTGAGATATCCTGTTGCTCGGAAGGTTCTATATTAAAATCTATATTTTCTCTTTTTATTTGTTTCTTAGATGACATAAGACCTGCCACTCCAAATTTCTTATATTTGCGGTACCATGAATATATACTGGTACGACTGTAACCAATATCTCTTGATACATATTCTACACCTTCACCAAGAGAAAAGCAACGTTTAATTACATCTAATTTTAAACTTGTATCAGGATTGCGCGGATGATTTGGTTTATTAATATATTTTTGTTTGATTATATATTCTTTATCAAGTGAACCATGATAATCGGTAATGTCTGCTATTTTCTTTCTGTACCACTCATACAAGGTATGCCTTGATGGATAACCAAGAAGTGTTACTACTGCTTGTACTGATCCCAATCGTTCAAATTCCTTCAACGCTCGCTCTTTCTGTTCTTTTGTATACATTTATTTTACTCCTTTAGGAGTCCAAGAATATGTCCGCACCCCCACTTGTAAATTGTTTTGTGTAAATTTGTGCAATTTCGAATAATTGTTTAAAACTTCTCATCTTCGACACCTGTCATTGGCAAATGAGCCAACCCTTTCATATAAATTAATGCAAATTCTTTTGATTTTGAGTCTAAAAGATTCCATAATGATAGAACGTCTTGTTGTTCAGAGGACAAGACATTATTATCCACATTGTCCTCAATTCCAGCAAAAAATTGAGAAAGTGAAATATTTAGACCGTTACAGATTTTCATTAAATTATATATTGTCGGGACGTGTCTATGTTTAATCATATTATTGAGTGACGAATAAGGCATATCAGACATTTTTGCAAGCCTATATATAGACAGATTTCGTTGCTTGCAAATCTCCATAATGTGCTGGTTGACTATAAATTCATCCATAGAGATCTATTCCTTTACTAATAAGATTATATCTTATTGTGTCCAAAAAACGTAGATGTATTCTATGGCAATAATAGTGTTGAGTTTGGTAGTAAAAGAGCAACCACAAATGATTGCAAATAAAAAAGCAACCGATTGAGGTTGCTTTAGTTATATTGTTCAATCGCATTTTGAATTAAATCTAATATTGCATCAGGAATATTTTTTTCAGCGATTTGCTTTAACAAATTTTCTTTTTTTGCGGAGATATGTTCTCCACCATACGCAAGGTAATTTTTATCGTTATTAATATTATGAAAAAAATTAATAATTTCACAATTATAGATGTTGGACAAACATTGTAGAGTATATAAGGGAGGTGTTTGTAATCCATTCTCATATTTTGCAATGGTTGTTCTATTTGCACGTATTTTATATTTATCTACAAGAATATCAGCAACATTATCTTGTGTCAACTTTGATTTTTTTCGCGCCAAAAATAATTCAGAAGCAAGGAAATTTTTATATTTTTCTTCGGTTAGCAATAAAAAACACCGCCTTAAATATTACAATATCGTTACAAAACGTTCTAAAATGTTGACAAACCTAATTTAAAATAGTAATATATGTTCTGAAAAGAATACATAAACTGATTATAATGTTCCAATATAGAATGTTATTATACATCAGTATCTTTGATGATTTTTCTCACCAGCCCAAAGATACGAACACGAGTAACATCCTTACCCTCAAAACGTCTTGGGGAATACATTGGATTTAAACTTTGCAGTTCAATCCAATTCGCACCGTACATTACTCGTTTGATGACACCGTTGTCATCATCAATTAAAGCAACGGCATAACTACCACTGTCAACGGATTGTTGATAGCGGACAAGTGCAAGGTCTCCTTCTTCAAACTTGGGGATCATACTGTCGCCCTTGACACGAAGTAATACGTGTGGTTCATTGCCACTTAACCAATTAAGTGGGACGTATTGTGTGCCAATTATTTCATTGTCGGCATATTTACCATAGCCTGCCGAAACTTCACCCAAGATAGGGAGTTCAATCATTTGATTATTATTTTGTGGCTCGCCAAGCAAATATTCAACGGAAACGCTAAAATAGTTTGCGATGATTTCTATTTTTTCACGAGAAACGGATGTCTTGTTGGACATTTGATTGATGTAATTGACACCCAAACCACATTCTTTGCATAATCTACCGATAGAAATGTTATTGTCCTTTGCAAGTTGCTTTATTCTACTTGCAATCATTTGTGGATTTTGCATAAATTACACCTCCGTTTTTTGTAGAATGCCACAATATCACGCTGAAAACGTGAAAATTAGTTGACATTCACGTTAAAGCGTGATAATATGGTTTTGTTGATTTTTCAAAACAGAATATTTCGAATTAGTTTAATATCCCCATATTAAATTAATTTACCCTTTTGAAATGTGTTCCCCAACACGTTTATTTCATAATGGATAAAAGAAATATCCTTGCTTTTTATGTGTTTATTATAGCACATTATAAGGGAAATGTCAATCATATTGACGTAAATTTTGTAAAGAAAATGTAATAAAAGAAAAGAAATTGTAACAAGAAGAGAGGTGATGAAAGTATGATTTCAATAATTCAAAAACCAGCCGGATTTAAGATAAGACGAAAGGGAGATATTAAAACATTCAAAAATGTTTGTTTGTGTAATGGTTCAAAGTACATAATTAAAATCAATCCGAATTATATCTTCATGTTAGAGAAAACGGAGAATGATATAACAGGAACTATTAAACAAGGTGATTTATTCAATATTTTTAATCCTGAAATTCAGATTCAGGTGGATGAATGGGTTTGGAAATTGCGAAAATATATAAACAAAAAATATTTTTCGTAGAGAATATTATATTGAGTGCTGATATGAAGCATTCACCTATACGGTTTATACTTTCCGAAGGGAAGATAAAAAAAGTAGTTTTGCTATGTATATGATAAAAAGGAAAGGATGTGAAATGTATGTATCTAATTGGCTTGGCTATAACAGGTGTCGGCATTGGCATAGTGTTGGTATACAAATTACAAGATTATTAGTGAAGAATGATCGTAAAAAATCAGGACAAGGAGTGTAAAAGAGTGAATGATGATGAGAAAGAAACTTTAAGAAAATATTATCTTGACAATGAAATGAGCGAATTGAAAAAGATTGCTAATCCAATCATCAAGCAAAGAAACTTTCCTATGATGGAACATGATGATTTATATTCTGATGCAATGAAAGTTGTGGAGGAAAGTCTTGCGAGTTATGACGAAAACAGAAATTGTTCATTTAAAACATTTCTTGTTGGGAATATCAAACGTTCATTTTATGATTACAGAAAAAAGGGCAATCAATGGAAACGACGTAATCTTGAAACTGAAAACGGCATATTGAAAAAAGATGAGAACGGGCATACAATTCCTATTCAAAATGTTTCATTGGATGCCGAAACAGAAGATGGGATTAGTTTGGCAGAAAAAATTCCTTATATAGAGAATAATACTGATGAGGAAGAGCTATCTCCACAAATGGAGGAATATCTAAATGGGCTATCAAAAGTTCAAAGAAAAATTCTTATCCATTTAGCAGATGGATATAAAAAAGAAGAAATTATTGATATGTTAAATATTGATGATTTTTTATACAAAGATAGTATTATGGCAATTAAAGATGAAAAAAATAAAAGAAAAATACGAATGCTTATTAGGAGGTAAAATAACATGGATGGATATAGAATTGAAAGATGGTCGGTAGAACAATATATGGACGATGTACATACACAAATAATACAGCCTGAACCAACAGTACAACGTGGTTGGTCTTGGACAAAAGAGGCTTTAAACGGACTAATATGGTCGGCTGTCAGTGGGATAGTTTTTATTCCAAATTTAATTCTTGCTGAAACAAAGTCTGAATCCGGTATAAAGTCTACATATATTGTAGATGGTGGTCACAGAACAGAAGCCTTGAGAAGATTTAGATATGGTGAATATAAAGTTACTAATGAAATTCGTGAACCTATAGTCAGATATAATAGGAAGAAACTCAATGAAGAAGGTAAAGTGGTAAAAAATCAATATGGTGAGATTATATGGGAAACAGTCGAATATGATTTGAGAGGTAAAACATATGAAGACCTTCCAACGGAATTAAAACGACAGTTGAACAAAGGTCAGTTAGCGGTAACAATTTATCAAAATTGTGAACAAGGAGATTTACCCACACTTGTTAACATTTATAATAATCACATTGCAATGAATGCTTCACAGAAAGCCCTTACGTATGTAGGAAATTTTGCAAAAGAAATAAGAAAAATAAAAAATACCAATGAATTTTTGAAAGACGGTACAATTTTAACAGAAAAACAAAAGAATGGCGGAATATGGGAAAGAGTTATTTCAGAATGTGTTATGGGTGTGTATCATTTTGATAATTGGAAAAAAGCTCCTAAGAAAATATGTGATTATTTGAACTTCAATTCTACAATGGAAGAATATCAACAAATTGAACAGTATTTTAACAGGATTGCTCCATATTCAGATAAACTTGAAAATAGAAAAGTAGCAGATTTATTCACATTAAAAGATACAGTGGTATGGATAATGGCATTTGATAAATTTGATAAGCTTGGCTTAGATGATAAGAATTTTGGAGAATTTTTAAATGCTTTTGAGAGCATGAGAAACAAAGAAGTGAATGGCGTTACTTGGGAAGAACTCGATGAAAACAAAAGCACTAAAGATAAGAAGGTTATTAAAAACAAAGTAGACCATATTCTATATTTAATGAAAGAATTTTTGGGTATTGAAGATAATGATGCATTGTCAAATGAAGAAAATGTTAAAATGACAACTGAAAATAAAAATATTATTAAAGAAGAAAATATTGAAAGTGATGTTTGCAACAATACTCAAAACAGTGTACAGGAAATAGAGAATAATATATTAGAAGGAATTGAGCAAGAAGATATAGAATTTTACGAAACAATGATTGAGGACGTGTTGCCAAGTAATTCCGAACTGGCACAAAAAGCACACGACGAATTAGTTAAGCTGATAGATTATTCTTGTGAAAAAGATTATGATATGGCGTTAGAAAAATGGTTAAAAACGATAGACGAAAGTGTATTAATTTCGAACAATAAAACAGAGAACTATAATAATATGAAGAAACTTTTCATTGAGTATATGCTTAATCAAGAAAAAAATGTGGCGTAAAGGAGAGTGATACAAATGATATTTATAACAGGAGACACGCATGGAGATTGGAAAAATCGGTTTAAACCTGAATGTTTCCCAATAGGACAAAGTTTAAATAGAAGTGATTATGTTATTGTGTGTGGTGACTTTGGTTATTGGCACGATACGGATATTGAAAGAAATAACCTTGATTGGCTTGAAAGTCAACCATGGACTACATTATTTGTAGACGGAAACCATAGTAACTTTGACCGACTAAAGAAATTGCCGGTTGCAGAATGGAACGGAGGAACAGTACATAAAATCCGTCCACATATAATTCACTTGATGAGAGGACAAGTGTTTACTATTGATGGTAAAATGTTCTTTACATTTGGTGGAGCACAATCTCATGATATACGAGATGGTATATTGGAAACTGATGACCCGAGAATTGCGGAATGGCAATATGATTATTGCAAGATGTTTCGTATAAATCATATATCATGGTGGCAGGAAGAGTTACCTTCTCAAAAGGAAATGGACGAAGGTATTGAAAATTTGGCTGAATACGGCAATAAGGTGGATTATATTATCACACATTGCCCACCGACAAAGATTTTAGATGTAATGAATATGAGTAGAGGTTTCTTTGATAAATTGAAACCAGATAGATTAACGGATTATCTTCAAGAAATTCAAGAGAATATTCAATACAAGGGATGGTATTGTGGACATATGCACGAGAATAATCGTTACAAAGATGATATAAATGTTTTGTATCATAACATTATAGAGATTGGTGGCGATGCTCAATGATATATGTAATCACTAATGGAGAACAATATATTAGAACCAATCCAAATGGGCGATTGGCATGGTCGGGTAATCCGACTTTAGCCAACTCGTTTGAGACCTTCCCAGCTGCATTGGGTTTCTTAAAGACTAAAAGAGTACAAAATTTCTTGAAAGGGAATTCAAGAAGAAGTCGTGTTGTCGAATTGACAGATGGTTATATGCCCGTTGAAAAACCAGAGGATTGTCACGAGGAAAATTTAAATGATGTTGATGATATTAAATCAATGGACATAGACAGATTGTTAAAGACACCGCATTTACCAGATGAATATAATCCATATACTTACTATGGAGATATTGAATTGGATTTGGAGAATATAGCGAATGTATTGCAATCAGCGAACAAAATACTTTCAAATTTGGATAGATATTATGAAAGTATAAAATATCTTGAAAGAGAAATGGATTTAAGAATTTTTGATATCAGACATACTCTTGTAGAGGATGAAACAAAACTGAGTGGTGTTGCAATGCAACGTGGAGGATATTATGGACAACAAGTAGATCAATATAGAAAAAAGATTAAACGAAATAGACTTATTCTTGAGTTAATTAAAGATGACATAAATAAAATTAAAGATAAAAACTTATCAAACGAAATACATAAGATTATGACTACGCCACATAAACCAAGAAGAATATCTAAGAGTTTATTTATAGATTATTGTAATGGAAAGTACAGAAAGGAGAAAAAACATGAAACAAAAAGAGTATCAAAAACTATTAGAACTGGTGTGCAATAAACAAGACAGCTTATTGGCACATGGATTGTGGGATAGTGAAGAATACAAGTTGATGGAACATCTTAAAGTCAAACTAAAGAAGAAAACAAAAAAGAAATAAGGAGAATATAACCATGAAAGAAGTATTAATGTTACTATTGGCTATGATAATAGGTTTCGCCGGTGGGACAGGAATGTTTGCGTTGATTTTGCATTATTGTAATGGTAACGAAAAATCTGTTTCAACGGAGATTGATGATATTGACGAACGTGTAGAAATATGTGCTGAGAGTTTTCAAGGTTTGTCAAATGCTTTTAAAACGATGGGAGAAAGTTTTAATAAAGGTATTGTCAAATTTGTAGGAGATAGCGACAAGATGACGGAAGAAGAATTTAAACAAGCGTTGAGAAAAAAGAAAGGAATGTGATTAATTATGATACAGATGTATAGAGCTAAAGCGATAGAAACAGGAGAATGGATAATAGGATATATTTTTAGAGGATATAGAGATAAAGATGTAAAAGAGAAAGTATTTATTGTTCCTGAGAATTATATTGAGACATATTCGGTTGACGAAGATACTGACCATTTAACTATGAAAGTCGTTGAAGTCGACAAGGCTACTATTTGTGAAAATTCAAGTATCGTAGACCGTCTTAATGATGATATATATGAATGGGATATTGTCAAGTGTGTAACTGGAAGTAAAGGATTGTATCTTGTGCGTTATGGTAATTATAGCTTTTGTGGCGGTGATTATTTTGGATGGTATCTTGAGGGAAAAGAATCGACTATGGGTATGCCGTTTACAAGACCTATAACATCGGAATGCTATATTATAGGGAATGTATTTGACAATGAAGAAGTTGCAAATCAGTTATGTTTGGGCGATTTATCAGAAGAATATTTATGTGAACGAAACAACATAGATTATAGGTTTTTCATGATATGATATTAAAAAAAAGAGGGAGGAATGTGATTAATATGAGTACACCGATAATCAACCCTTGGATAATATATCTGATTAGTCTATGTGACAATTTAAAAGTGATTTCAATTATAGCTATATGTATAACGGTAGTTGTCGTTATAATCATTGGATTACGTTGGGTTTTTGACGAAAATGATTGTTGTGATGAAGAAGATGCAAAGGCAATACGACAATATTATATGAAATGGATTAAAATACCTACCATTGTATTGATATGCAGTTTGGTGTTCGGTATTGTATTGCCGAGCGAAAAGACTTGCTACACAATGCTTGTCAGTTCTCAGTTGACGGAGGAGAATATTCATAATGTTGGTGACAATGCAAAAGAGGTTGTTGACTATATATTTGAGAAGATAGAAGAAGTGCAATCTACGGATGAAGAATAAGGTTATTGTGATAACAAGCATAAATAAATGTACTGAAATGTTTTGAAAGGTAGGGATAATAATGAATTTGATTGAGCGGATTAAAGAAAAGAAATGTGAAAACCAAGAAGAGAGGTTTTATCAATATATAGACAATGCAAAGTACGATTTAAAAAGCGCAATAAACATTGAAGAAGTGGAATTTCGTTATGTAAAAATGCTCGGTGCTTTGGATTTAGCCAGAGCCGTAGATTTGATTGATACATGCAAACAAGTTGAGATGGAAGATGAGATTGAGGATATTATGAAAAGGGTTCGAAATATTATCCGATATGAGCAAAGTCCTGAATTGAAGAATGCGGAGGAAAAGTAAATGAAAAGAAGATTTATAAAAATAATTGGAATATTGATGATGTTTTGCATAGCAGTAATGCTGACGGCGTGTTCGGAGGCGGAAATGGTAAACTACAATATGTCAAAACAGGCAGATTATTTTGAATGCGAACGAAAAATCACCGTTTACAATGCACGAACAGATAATATCGTGCTTGAGGCGGAGGGATATATGAGTATATCCAATAATACAACTAACGAATTGGTGATAACTGTTAAAACGGGTGAGAATTCGTATAAAAAGAATTACGTGTATTTAAATGAATACACAATGTATGCGGTTGAAGATATTACAGGGACACATACAGACCCATATCATTACAAATTGTATTGGCACACGCACGAGGGTGTGAGCGTTGAGGTGAAATAAAATTAAGGAGGAACAGTAATGAAAGTAGAATTAAAAGCGAACGGTAAAACCGTTCAAGCTGAAATAACAAAAGAACAGGCTAAAATATTAGGTTTGGTTGAGGAACGAAGCCGAACAGGATATGAGAGGGTTGAAAAAAGTGAAACGTATTATGTAATTAATACAGAAGACGATAGTATGATGAATATTACAGAGTTTAATGACCAAACGGATGAGCGATGTTATAACACAGGCAATTATTACAGCGATAAAACCATTGCCGAGAACAATGCTCGTGCAGACAGATTATTCCGTCAGCTAAGACAATGGCAGGCACAAAATGACAAGCCTATTTCTATGTCTGATTGGAAAAATGATAAAATCAATAAATATTGTATTGCATATAATTATAGTTTAAATGAATTAAACACAGGAATGGAACGGAAATTAAGACGACCAAATGCTATATATTTCTCAACATTTCAAAAAACAGAGGAAGCTATTGAAGTATTCAGAGATGAACTACTATGGTATTTTACTGAATACCAACAACGTCTTGATGAAGAATAAGGAGAGTGAACAAATGGGATATTATAGAGTGCGTAAAAATTGGAACAATGGTAAGTGGGATAGTTCACAAATTTGTGCATATACGGACAAGCAAAAAGCTATTCAAGAATGCACAGAAGAAAGGGTACAACAGGGATATAAAGTGTTTGACCCAGATGGTAAAGTAGTTTATCCAATTACATTGGAAAAGCAAACAAAGGTATTGAAGAACGATGGTGTTATTCCTGACGACGAAATTGAATATTGGAATGACATATTTAATAGGAAGAAACTCGTTCACTTGGACGATTTGAATGTGATTATTAACCGATATTCTAAACGATTGAATAAAAATGAAACAAAGATAGTTTCGCATAATGGTATTTGTATGTTGAGAATACCATCAAATAGATTCCAAATTAAATTGGTTGATAAATCAAAGAGCAACTTGGACGAAGATACATATTTTAATCTTGGTTATTTTGCAAACTTCAAAGAGGACGGAATTTTCTTTACTTTGCCAGTGGCAAACCTTGTAGCCGACACAGATGAAAACACACTTTCATCGCCATGTTTAAAATATTTGAAGGAACGAAAAGTCAAGGATAATAAGGTTTATTTCTATGCAAGTCAAAATGCGTCTGATCAGTTTAAGACAAAAGACGTGTCTACATTAATTATTTGTAATGACAATACAGTTTTTATTGATAAGTACAACAGTTTATATGATGAAGATGTTAAATATGCCGTTTCGGGTGCGCCGATTATAATTGATGGATTTAGAGCAACGACAGAATATTTGGACGAAGGTTGGGATAATTCGATAGTTAGACCAACTGTTCACGGATTTTTGGGTATCAAAGACAATTATATTTATTATTTTTACATTGAAACGAAGACCTCGAATTGTATCACAAGTGGAGAGGTTTACGACAAAATTAAAGACTGTGGATTTTCAGATGTTATTAAAGTTGATGGCGGTGGAAGCTTCTATTGTAAAATCAATGGAGAAATTCAAAAGAGTACAAGTGAGAATAGACAAATTAATAACATTGGTGTTGTGATGTAAGGGGAATAAGGTAGTATAAATGAGCGATGATATAGAATTGGTCAATGCTGGCGAGTATCTCAACAAATTATGTGCTGATATGAGTGCATCAAAATCATACTATTACGATATTCAATATACACTTTCGACAACATTATTGGAATATCGGTTAAAACATAGCTTGACCTCAAAAGATATGGCAAGTTATTTGGAAGTAAGTCCTTCAATGCTATCCAATTATGAAAGTGGTGATTATGATTTTTCTCTTTCGCAAATTTGTGATATATGTGAAAAATTAAATCTAAAACTTAACCTTTCGATTGCCGAAAATTAAACACAAAGGAGAATATTGTTATGATAACAAAAACTATGAAATTGTCGGATATAAAGATTTCGGATGCGTTTGCAAGAACTCATGTATCTGAAAGAAAACTTCAGAAATGTAGGAATTATTTTGATGTATTTGGAAAAGCCGACCGAGATATTGTACTTTCTTCAAATAATATTTTGATTGATGGATATATTATGTATCTCGTTTATAAGGAGAATAATATAGAGGAAGTTGAAGTCAAGGTAAAATCTACTTATAGAGATTATCCAACGACTTATATCTATGGTAAACACGTTAATGGTAGTAATAAAGTGTATGTTTGGAGAATTCCGCATGATAGAAAATACCATTGGGATAAATTTGTTACGCTGATTGAACCTGGCGATATTATTTTGTGTAGAACAAAGTATGGCACACAAGCAATATCGGTTGCCGACATTCAAGTTTACGATAAATGTCCTGTAAATTATAGTGTCAAGAAAGTGGCTTGTTCATTATTTTGGAAAGTGACAGCAACAGCAGAAATGAGGGAGCGAGATTATTCATGTTCTGATAATACAAAAGAAATTGATAAAAATTTGAAAGATACATTGCAGAATTTAAAAGAATTGAGAGATGAATCGGCGTTGTACTCAACTTCTAATTTGATGAGAGAACTACAAATTATTAGAAATGGTTACGTAAAAGGAGAATAATGATATGGGTAAAATACATAGTGTAGCAATATGTAAGAAGGAAACTTTCGAACAATGGAAAAGAGGCGAATTGTTATGTTTTGATGGAGTATTGTTGTCGCCTATTGATTGTGTAAGTTCAACAACTAAAGTTGCTGCTAAAAAATTATATATAAAAAATCAAGATGAATTTCAAAAGGATTGGGCAGACTTATCAAACGAAGCGAAAGAAAAGTGTTATGTGCAATATGTAATGAAACATGATACTAGTTATTGTGAGAACGGCGAAACGTATGAAGAATATATGAATGGTGACTTAGATAGTTATGAAATGGAATATACTTCAGAAAGCGGCGATGAACTTGTTGTATTCGGAAGATATGGTACAACAGATAGTGGGATACTAAATAGGCAGATGGACGCATTTAGACTAAACAGTATAGTTGATTGAAACGGCAGTTTTAAATTAAAACTTAATTCCTCAATAGCTTAAATCAAAAAGTAAAAAGAACAAAAGGAGCTAAAATAATGAGTAACAGACCACTTGTAACTAAAGAATTAACCGATGCAGTTGAAAGTTTGCTTAATCCGTATCACGATACAAGAATATATATAGCAAAAGAAGTGACTTTTGATTATAGAACAGAACAGGCTTGCAGAGTAGATTTGATGAGATTTAAGCCTATCAATAATACTGTTTCCGGTATTGAAAAAGGTGATTTTTACTGTTATGAAGTTAAATCATCAGTCGAAGATTTTCATAGCAAAAACGGTCACAATTTCATTGGAGATTATAACTACTATGTAATGCCGAAAGATGTATATGAGAAAGTAAAAGGTGAAATCCCATATGAAGTAGGTGTACTTGTTTCGGATATGAAAAAAGATTACGGACGAATAAACCTCTATCGTGCTAAAAATGCGAAACGAAAGGATAGGAATAAGCCATTATCCGAAATGTTACTTATGATGTTCCGTTCGGCTGTAAGAGATACAATTTCAAGGGCAACATAATATTACAGGTGTACTGAATATACGATTGATGAAGTAAGGGTTGCTATAAATGAGGAGATACGACAATATCTAAAGGGGAGAAAATGATATGTTATTAAGTGAAATTGCAGAAAAGATTATAGAAAAAGATCCGGAAGATTTCTTGAGATATGCTGTTGAGGTTGGTAATAGAGAAAAGTCCTATGAGGATTCTTTAATCAATCCATTAATAGATCATTACTTGTACAATGAATTAAATTTATGTTCTTGTGGATCACCTGATACCACTTTGGAAGTCATTCGAAGATATCTTCATATTCGGAAAGAATGGAAGGATTTAAGTTATGATGAGGTGCAAGAAAGATATAAAACGGAATTGCATATAGACACCGAAGATTATGAGCAGTATGGAGTATTTCAATTCATGGCATATGAAATAGACAGTCTTGGGTTTACAGATCATGGTAGTAGTATTGGCTACTGTTGGTTGACTGAAAGGGGCGAGATGTTTCTTACAGTGCTGGATGCATGGAGTCAACATAATAAGGAGAATTAATTATGAACATAGGAGAAAAGAAAGAATATGTTGGATATGTAGACAAATATGATGGTGCTTGTCAATTTGAGACAGATAAAACTGTTTATAGCAAGAATGTTGTATTGGCTATAGATGAATTGTTACGCACTGAAACAAAAGATTGCGAAAAGTATAAAATCACGATAGAAAAATTGGAGGCGGAAATGATATGAAACTAAGTCATAGATATGACAATGACCCAGAATTAAACGATTATCTTTCTCACGAGTATCATTGTGAACTGACCAAAGAACTTGATGAATTAGCCGGCTTTGATAAGAAAATGATTGACGAATATGCATATGGACATTATATATTGGCAACTGAATCTGATATGAGACAAAAACTTTTGTACATAAGAATTCCAGGCGGAACGGTTGGCAATATATTTTTGGACAAGACGGAGAATATTATTACGAAGATAACAATTGATAAGGATTATGTCGTAGATTCATATCCTGAGAATGTTCAAGAATATGTTCAGAAATATGTTGGAGAGAAAATTGAAATAGGAGATTAATAGCCATGAAAAAACTTGATAGTGAATTTAGTGAATGGGACGATGTAGTCAATAAGATAAACGAAATTGTTGGTTATATAAATAAACAAGAATCCCAACTGGTAACGGTGTTATAGGTAATCAAAAACAAAGACACGAATGAATTGATATTTAATGCAAGCGGTGGAGCTTACAAAGATAAGGAAGCGGCTTTAAATAAAATAAAAAAGTTAGGTTCTCAAAATCATTGTTTGCTTAGATATGAATTAGTTAATGAATATTGAAATCTTAATTTCAAGACAAAGGGGGTGAGGAAAGTGGCGGATAGTATATTGCTTACAGTATTTATAACAATGCTCGTATTATATGTCATAAGTGAAGTTATACAAAGATGATATTTTAATAATTTAGTATAAAAAGCACAATTTATGGAGGTAAATAATATGAAAGATTTTAATAAAGTGGCAATTGTTAATTTGTTTGACGATTATGCATGCGATGATTATGCAGTTGCATTGTATGATGACGAAGCAAAGCTAATATGTGATTCATGGTTGGTCGTTGTGAATGGATGGGGAAATGAAAATGCAAGGGTACTTGGAGAAATTAAACGTGTTTTTCCTATTGAAGATTGTGATAAAGAAATACTTGGACAAGTTATTGGTGTTGTGAATATGGATGCGTATAACAAAAGACATATAGAAGAAAAAAGATTAAAAGAGACGGCAGAAAAGAAAGCTACAATTGAAAAGGAACTGGAACAAGAAATCAATAAATACAAAACGGTTACGTATTATGAAGATATGGCAAAGAAATATCCGAATAATTCAAGGTTGCAAGATTTGGTCAATAAGTTATTAGAATTAGGAGAATAATCATATGTGGGAAGATATTTTAGGTCAATTAACAAAGTTGTCCAAAGAGCAACTCATTTACATAATTGAACAATACCGCAAAGCAACTCTGAGAATGAGTAATGCCCTCGTAAGAGAAAGTATGTGTTATATTCATTCAACGGATGCATGCGATATTATAAGGGATTGTATATCTGATTGTGATTTTATTCGCAATCATGAATTGGCTGCCTATGTAGATATGAAGCTTGGCAAGATTTCCGGTGAAGAATATAGAGATATAGTGTTGAGAGAAGATGCCGATTAAATATTACTTTCAAAGGATAGAAAAGGAGAATAAACTTATAAGTCAGTATGTTAAATCACATAAGATGATTTTTCAAATATACAAAAAAAGGAGAAATAAAATGAACGGATTAAACGAAAAAGAAGTTCTGAAAAGTCGAGAACAACACGGAAGTAATAAACTTCCCGAACCAAAGCTGAAAAAGTGGTATGAATTTGCCAAAGAGGCATTGAGTGAAAAAATAACACTCATATTAATTGCAATTGCAGCATTGCAGTTGGTATTGGGTATTATGGGTGTTATGGATTTATCTGACCCAATTATGATATTAGTTGTATTAGGAATTGTAACAGCCATAGCAATAAAAACAGGCTTAGGAGTTCAAAAGTCGGCAGCAGAGTTGAGAGCTAAAACGTCATTAAGATATTGTGATGTTATTCGTGATGGCAAGGTGCAAACAATCAATAAAGATGATTTAGTTGTTGGTGATATAGTTTGTATCGGAATGGGACAAGAAATCTTTGCTGACGGTTATATCATAGAAGGAAAAGTTTCTGTTAATAATGCTGCAATTAACGGAGAAACGAAAGAATGTTTAAAAACACCTGTCGAAGGTTATAAACATGTAAAAACAACTTCAACGGATGCATATACAAATCAGAATTCTTTATTTGCCGGCACAACAGTTATGTCGGGTGAAGGTAAGATGATTGTAACTGATGTCGGTATAAACACTGTCAACGGTGATACACTTGTTAAAATGCAAACTCTTGAATCACCAAAAACAGCACTTGATATTGCTCTCGATAATTTAAGCGATTTTATATCTAAATGGGGTACTATTGCAGCAGTTGTTACATTCATAGTTTTGACTATTTCGGGTATTCTGCAAGTAGGTTTTGGAGCATATTTCGATGGTGGTATTTTAAATATCATTCAGAAAATCGCACAAAATTTTTCAATCGCATTGACGATTATAGTCGCTGCTGTACCAGAGGGACTACCGCTGATAGTTAAATTGGTTACAAAGCAAAATGTTAAAACGATGGAAAGGTTCAACATTTTAGCTAAGAACCCAAACAAAATACCTGAGCTTGCGTATGTTGATATAATTTGTACAGATAAGACTGGTACTTTAACTACAGGTGTTATGACGCCGAAAAAAATCATTGATATGTTCGGTAATGATATTAATAAGAATTCGGAAGTTTGGGGAGATATTGAAAAAAATATCTGTTTGAATAATAGTGCAAAATTCGATTCTGAAAATAATATTACAGGCGGTAACTCTATTGACAGAGCAATATTAAGCCTTGTATCGTCAGAAAAATATGCTGAAATTCAAACGGAATATCCGATAAAATCTCGCCAAGCGTTTAATAGCGAATACAAATATTCAGCTTATACCACTCAAAACGGTGTTACATATTACAAAGGTGCTCCTGAAAAACTTATCAAACACTGTAATTTGAATACGGAAGATAAGGACAATCTAAACAATGATATAAAATCTATGACAAAGAATTCAATGAGATGTATAGCATTAACAAAGTCAAACGAAGATTTAAAAGAAAGTGAATTACCTGATGATATGACATTTCTCGGTATTATCGGTGTTGTTGATCCAGTAAGAGAGGAAGTTCCACAGGCAGTAAAGATGGCACATGAAGCAGGTATTCAAGTTATCGAAATCACAGGTGATTGTATTGAAACTGCCGTCGCAGTTGCTAAAGAATGTGGTATTTATAAAGATGGTGACGTTGCTCTTACAAATGATGAATTTGAAAAGATGTCAGATGAAGAAGTAAAAAACATTATTCCGTCTTTGAGAGTAATCTCAAGATGTTCACCAAATACCAAACTTCGTCTTGTGACATTAGCACAAGAAATTGGTAAGTCGGTTGCTATGACAGGTGATGGTGTAAACGATTCACCGGCACTTAAAAGAGCCGATGTAGGCTTTGGTATGCAGTCGGGCAGTGATGTAGCAAAGGAAGCATCAGATATAATCCTTACTGACGATAACTTTGCAAGTATTGTAAAAGGTATTGAACTTGGAAGAACATTTATGCACAACATTATGATGTTTCTTGAATTTCAATTGCCTATAAATATATCTTTGTTGATATTAAGTGTTATTTATCCTATGTTGGCAACCGGAGCTTTACTTGCATCGGTACAAATTTTGATTGTAAACATTATAATGGACTCGCTTAATTCATTGTCTTTCGGTGGCGAACCACCTAAAGAAGAATATATGACAGAAAAACCAATTAAAAAAGGCTCAGGTCTATTTATTCGAGGTGCAAAGAAACGTATTACAATCAGTACGGTAGCATTCGTAGTTTTGTATGCGATTATAACATTTACACCAATAGCGAATATGTTTGCTACCGAAACAGAAGCCATAACAGCAAGATTCGCTTTGTTGTGTTTCATGGCGGTATTTAACGGTTTCAATATCCGTACAGAACATATTAATCTGTTTGAGGGTATTAGCAAAAATAAATTGTTTTCTATTATAGCAGCCGGCATAGTGGTGATGACATTTTTCTTGTGTAATATTGCTCAAAATCTCATTAAGGTTACTGCATTAGATTTAAAGCAATGGATAGTTGTCATATTGCTATCATTTATAGTTATACCGATTGATATTGTCAGAAAATTATGTGTAAAAAGTAAAAAGCAAAATTAAAAGGAGGATTTGTTTATGTCGATTAGTTTGGTAAAAGGTCAGAAAATCGACCTTACAAAAGGTAACAGTGGGTTGAGAAAAGTTGCGTTTGGTCTTGGTTGGGACACAAATAGATACGATGGCAATTCAGACTTCGATTTGGACGTGTCAGCTTTTCTTACAGATGACACAGGAAAAGTAACAAGTGAAAAGGATTTTGTATTCTATGGTCAACCACAACATCCAAGTGGAGCATTAATTTATTCAGGTGATAATAGAACTGGTGAGGGTGATGGTGATGACGAAACAATGATTGTTGATTTAAATAAAATCCCGTCTAATATCACAAAAATCAGTTTCTCTGCAACAATATATGATGCAGATGAGCGTTTGCAGAATTTCGGTATGGTTGATAACTCATATATCAGAGCTTATGATGTCGACACAAATGAGGAATTGTTTAAATATGAATTGAATGAAGATTTCTCATTGGAAACAGGAATTATTGCCGGTGAATTATATCGTAAAGATAATGAATGGCGATTTAATGCCGTTGGCAGTGGGTACGAAAATGGCTTGGCTGCTATTGGAAGAACATTTGGATTGGATATTTAAAAGTAGGAGGATATACATATGTCAGTTAATTTAAGTAAGGGACAAAGAATAAATTTATCTAAGGAAGTTGAAGGACTATCAAAAATTATGGTTGGACTTGGCTGGGATGCTGCAAAACAAAGTGGTGGAATTCTAAATCATTTATTTGGTTCTACAAGCTATAGCATTGATTGCGATGCATCTGCAATAACTATGGGAAATGGTAATAAATATAGAGCTTGTATTTATTACGGAAATCTATCTGAAGATAATGTTTATCATCATGGTGATAATCTAACCGGCGATGGTGATGGCGATGACGAACAAATAACAGTAGATTTAGCTCATTTGTCAAGTGAGATTGAACGAATAGTTTTTGTTGTAAACATTTATAATTGTACAGAAAGAAAACAAGATTTTGGCTTGATAAAAAATGCATATATTCGACTTGTTGATGAAAGTACAGGAAAAGAGATTTGTAAGTATAATCTTTCGGATGATTATGCAGGCAAGACTGCAATGATATTCGCAGAAGTATATAGAAACAATGGCGAATGGAAGTTTAATGCCATAGGTCAAGGCACGAACGATGCCAGCATTAGTCAATTAATAAATAGATATAGATAAAAATTAGGAGGTAACTATAATGGCAATTTCATTACAAAAAGGACAAAGAGTTGATTTAACAAAGGACAGACCATCATTGAAAAATGTACTTATTGGACTAGGTTGGGATATCAACCATTATGACGGTGAGACAGATTTTGACTTGGATGCATCGGCTTTCATGACAAAAGCAAATGGTAAAGTAGGCAACGAAAACGATTTCATTTTCTATGGAAATCTTAACCATGTATCAGGAAGTGTCCAGCATATGGGTGATAATCGTACTGGCGAAGGCGATGGAGATGATGAGGTAATTAAAGTTCAACTTGATAAAATTCCATCGGATTACGACACAATTTCATTTACTGTTACAATTTATGAAGCTGAAAAAAGATTGCAGAATTTTGGAATGGTTGAAAATGCTTATGTACGTCTTATAGACGAAGATACGGGTGAGGAACTTGTTCGTTTTGATTTGACGGAAGATTTCTCAACAGAAACAGCTTTAGTTGTTGCTGAGATATATAAGCGTGATGGACAGTGGAAATTTGCAGCTATCGGAAGTGGTTATGACGGCGGTTTAAAAGCATTATGTAAAGAATACGGCATTGATGCTGAATAACAATTCTTAAACAAATTTTATACATAGTCATACTCAAAGATTCTTTTGGGTATGACTCAACACTAGATTTAATGGAAGGATATGATGTTATGACCAACTTTATGTTTATTGTTATTGTAGCAATTATTTTAATTACTTTAATTCTTTTCTTTACTCCATTTGGAAAACAAATTCGAGTAAAACTTAGAGGTAAAGGCGATGAAATAATGAGACAAGACGCTCAAACACCGGAAGGTGCGAGGGATTATTACAATACTGCAATCAGAGAAAAAGAAGAATTTTATAACAAAGCATCGGCTACATATACTGAAATTTCAGGGAAAAGAAATACCGCCGAAAAAGATTTGTATCAAGCAAACAAAGATATAATGCAAGTCAATCAAAATATCAATGCTTGTCTTGATGAAAATAAAGAAAATGAAGCAATGCAATACGCTATGAAAAAAGCCACTTTGGAGAATAAAATTAAAGTTCTAAAAGAAACTATTTCTGAAATGAAAGAAGCAGAGGCACATCAAAAAGATATTCGAGATCAAGCAGCTGAGGAATTGCAAAAACTCAAAGAAGAAAAGGAACAGACTCTTTTCCAGATGGAAGCAGATAATCAAATTATCGAACTTCATCAAAGTATGGATAATTTGAATACAAATAGCGAAAGTGACAGAATGCTTGAACGAGTAAGGGAAGGAGCGCGTAAAACAAGAGAGCGTGCAGAAGGAAGTAGGATTGCATATGATTCAAGTGCTCAAGCAAATGACAGAAGATTAGCAAATTCCGAAAGAGAACGTAATGCACGACAAATTCTTGAGGATATGAAGAAACAGAGAGGTAACAAGTAATGATTGTACTTAATATAGGTGTATTCTTAGTTTGTATTGCCGTAGCATTTTTTAGTGGAATGATTGTAGGACGAAAGACAAAGAAGAAATAAAATAATGAGACTGCATACGGTGAAAACCGTATGTGGTCTTGAAAACCTGATTTCAAGGAGAATATTGTAATGGTTAAAGATACAAAAGATAGAGACGAAAAATATGAATTAATAAAAACATGTTTCGATCTTGGAGGAAAACCATATATAAAAATTTGTTGTCCATATTGTGATAATTTAACAGAAGGAAGCTATCAAGTGATTACAGATATTCCTAAAAAATTATATTGCTCTCAATGTGGAGCAGAAATTATACAGCCAATTCAATTTGCTCAAGTTTTATTTAAGTTTAAATAAAAAGAGAATGTATATATGAATACAATTATATTCAATGAAGACGATTGGGTTTAATTATAGGAGGAATTTATGAAAGGTTATATTGTTGAAAAAGAATTTGAACATAAAGGTTTAAAATGTGTTGTGTTGCTTTTGGTAAGAGGATATAGATGTGGTTATGTGGGAGTTCCGAAAGGACATCCTTTGTATAATGTAGCTTATATGGATTGCATGTCGCATTTTTATTGTCATGGAGGTCTTACATATTCGGGTGGTGGAGAGAATTCTTCATATCCTATTAGTAGTGATTTGTGGTGGTTTGGATTTGACTGTTCTCATTGTGAAGATGAACCAGATTGGAATTCTGTATTAAAAGCTTTTCCAGACCAAAGTGATAAAATATATCAACAAAAAATACTATCAGATATATGTTCTTTAGGAGGAGAGATCCGCACGACAGAATATGTGGGAAATGAATGCAAAGAACTTGCGGAACAATTAGCCAATTATGAAAACTATAAAAATCCGTCTGACGAACAAGAAGGCATCGTCATGCGATATTATAATGAGAATAACGAGTTGGGTGTATTGTACAGCCCTGGTTATGGAGTTGGGTGGAGTTCTATGGGCGATAAAGAATTAGCATACGATAAAAGAATCGTAGAGTATTGGTTAACTGAACACCCTGATATTCAAAAGATGGAAATGTATCTTGAAAGAATTGGATACCACGGTGTTTGGATGGGCGGTTATAATAATTTAAAAATTGCTTGGATTCCAAAAGGTACAATGTTTTATATTCATGAGTATGATGACTCAGAAAGTATTGAAACACCCAAAAGTTGTGGAATGATGATGACATAAGATTGATAGGTAGGAGGAATTATTATGAGTTTGTTATGTGATAGAGCGAAAAACAAATTGGACAAAAGTAAAAGAAAATATAAAGAATGTCCGCAATCAAAATTTCCGGATCGAGAAGCAGAATTGTTTTGTGAAAATTGTGGACACTCTTTAGGGAAAAAAGATGTTTTAATTATTGATTTGGAAACAGTGAAGTATTGTTCAAAATGTATTGAAAAATATATAAAAGAGACACCGTTTGATATTCCTGATGGTACGGTGGTTAAAGACTTTGGTGATTCTGTTTATTTAAAATATAAAAGTGGTGGTTATATAGAACAAACAGTTCTAAAGGATTGTTATTTTAACACAAAAGGCAGATACATTAAAGTAAAAGGCAAAAGAGTATATATTTAAGCTTGAAATTTTGCTTTCATTTTGATTTTTAAATAGAGAATAATTTTGTGTAGTATTTACTACGTCTTTGGACTATTCGTCCAATAATTCAAAACATTTTATAAGAAAGGAAAAAATAGTCTTCGAAGATAATGGCGCCGCTATGGTATAAGACTATTAAAGTATTAGAATTATTTGCAGGCACTCGTTCCATTGGAAAAGCTTTTGAAGCAAAAGGACATGAAGTGTATAGCATTGAATGGAATAAAGATTTTGAAAATATTGATTTATATGCAGATATCGGAAAGGTAACTGCTCAAGAAATTTTAGACAAGTTTGGTCGTCCCGATGTAATTTGGGCAAGTCCTGATTGTACGACTTTTAGTATTGCTGCAATCAGTCATCATAGAAGAAAAAATGCAGAAACGGGCAATCTTGACCCAATTAGTGATTATGCAAAATTCTGTGATGAAACAGACCAACATGTTATCTCATTAATCAAAGAACTTAAACCTACTTATTATTTTATTGAAAATCCTCGTGGTGGTATGCGAAAAATGTCTTGGATGCAAGAACTACCGAGATATACAGTTACATACTGTCAATATGGTGATATGAGGATGAAACCCACAGATATTTGGACGAATCATCCAAATCCAAAATTTCTACCTATGTGTAAAAACGGAGATCCTTGTCATGTATCTGCTCCAAGAGGTAGTAAAACGGGTACGCAAGGACTAAAAGGAAGTATTGAAAGAAGTAAAATTCCACAGAAGTTATGTGAACATATTGTAGATATTTGCGAAGAAGGACTGGAGGGGAATTAACTATTTTAATTATAAGGCTATGTAAAATGTAAAATAAGCAGACGTGTTTATTTTATAAAAATAAAAAAAGAAAGGAAAACAGTAAACTCCGGAATAAAAAGATTGTACAATCTCTGTAGGTAAAAAATTTGAACACAGAGAAAAATAATTCATTAGAAAATTTAACAGTTATTGAACTTTGTAGTGGCATTGGAGCACAGATGAAAGGTATAAATAATACTCACTTGTTCAATGCTAATATGATTGCAATAGCAGATTTGGATAAAGAAGTAGTAGTCAGTTACGCTGCAATACATTGTGGCTTAACCACTGATATGATAGAAAATTATGCAGATTATCCGAGTAAAGAAATGATGGTCAAAGAACTAACAGATAAAAGACTTGGATATGATTTTAAGAAAGACAAACCATATGATTGGCAAAAATTATCGCGAAGAAAAGATAAAACAAAAGGGATTGAAAAATATTGGTTAGCAGATTATCTATCACATAATCTTGGAGATATGATGCAAATAGAATCCCTTCCATATAGCGATTTACTTACATACTCGACACCCTGCACTGATCTTTCAATCGCCGGCAAACAAGAAGGTCTAAAATGGACTTGCCAAGATTGTGAGTGTGAATATAATCCATCAGAATTAGATGTTGATACTCGTTATACTTGCCCTAATTGTGGAGGTCATAATATTAAATCAACTCGTTCAGGTTTGTTGTATGAAGTTGAACGACTTCTTGTAACGGCAAAAGAGAATAATACATTGCCAAAATATTTACTTATGGAAAATGTCGATGCTCTTATATCGAAAAAATACATTGATAGCTTTAAGGATTGGATTGCTAGACTTGATAATCTTGGATACAATTCGTATTATCAAACAATTAATGCGAAAAATACAGGTATTCCACAAAATCGTAATAGAATTTTTTGTATATCAATTCGTAAAGATATTGATACAAAGTTATTTACATTTCCAAAACCATTTGATACAGGAATCAGATTAAAGGATTTATTAGAAACAGATAAAGATGTTTTGGAAAAATATTTTTTATCTGATGAGGTACAACAAAGACTTCAAATTACTGACCCAACATTTGAGAAGAATGTTATTGGGACGACCAAACCTGAATTTCGAACTATAGGTCAGAGAGATTTAGTTTATAAGGAAGGCTCGATTATGGGTGCACTGGTGGCAACAGATTATAAACAACCTAAACAGATTTTTGCAGATTCAAATAATATTAAAAGACTTTTTAATATTTATGGAGAAGACAAGGGTACTGGATTTGCAGGAAATGTTTGGGATAAAGAATACATTTCTCCAACTATTACAACCTGTCAAGGGGGTAATAGACAACCTATGATTGAAGAAGATAAACATAATTTTAGAATGGTAAGAAAACTTACTCCTAAAGAAGCACATAGGCTTATGGGTTTTGATGACATTGATTATGAAAGATGTAAGGCGGTCGGTATGTCAGATTCTCAAGGATATAAACAGTCGGGAAATAGTATTGTAACAACTGTCATTTCATTATTAGCAGAACACCTTTATAAAGCTCAGTACGATAATACATATGTTTGTACCGATGAGAAAATGATAAATTTTCAGAAATCGCAAGCGGATTAAATCTTGCTTGCGGTAATCAAACTGTCAATGAATTGATTTTTGTTGGCGGTATAGATAGTAATATGTGGCTTGATAATGGTAAACAATTATCAAGAAATTTTAAACAAGGATATAGAGTATATAGTAGCGAAGGCATTGCTTATTCAATTACATCTAATGGCGGTGGATTCGGTGCATGTACTGGATTATACTTGATGTGATTGAAAGAAACATTTCAAAGGAAGAATTTAGGAGTAAATTATGAATGATTTTCACAAAATAGGAAGTTTCATTAAACTAAAAATGATGGAACAGAATAAGAGCATTCAATTATTAGCTAAAGAAAGTGGATATTCTATAAAAGATATCGGGAAAATATTTGATGGCAGATTGTTTTTATCTCCAAAACAAATAGAAGAAATAGCTAATGTTTTAGAATTGAATGTTGACGAAATTATTAACTGTACAGATGTAGATCCTATTGAATGTATGGGAGAATTTACAAAAGAAGAAAATAAAGATAAGCTTCTTGATTACATTGATAGATATGTTGATTTAAAAGAGGCAACTTAATTTACACAGACAGAGAATAGATAACTAGGAGGTAGAGAAAATGAAAAGACAAATTAGAAGAAATGTTTTTGAAACAAATTCATCGAGTATGCACTCTCTTACTGTAATGAAAAGAGATGAACATTATTCGCCAGAAGAATTTTTAGATGGCTTTTATTTGGGAGATGATGGGATATGGAGTCCTTGGGACGATGATTTAGAATTTGGTAGAAGCCCATTTAGAGCATTAGGAAATTTTCATGATAAATGGTTATATGCTTGTGCGTCTTTAGTGGACGAATATAATGATGATACATATAAGAAACTTGAGCAAATTGCATTAAAATATGTTCCAGGTTTAAAGAAAATCGAAATTCCTATGAGGTCGGATTTTGTTTATAACAAAGATTATCCAGATTATAGCAACGACGAATTTGTGCAAGAATATGGGAAAACAGAAGATGAATTAAATGAATATTTTAATCAAAAAGGTGAAAAATGGGGAGTCGATTCAATTGATTATTATGAGAATAAAGGACGATTCTATTTTGAAGAACCATATACGGGTTACGTTGATGAAAATATATTGGGTGGATTCCTTGAAAGAGAGAATATATCTTTAGAGGAATATTTGACTAATAAAAAATATGTAGTTATTCAAGACGGTGATGAAACTTGCTATTGGAATGCTATGAAGAAAACTGGATTGGTAAATATGGATATTATCGATTATGAGTATCCAAAAGAATAATATAAGGAGAATAAAAATATATGAAAAGACAGATTAGACGTGGAGTATTTGAAACCAATTCATCAAGTACCCATTCATTAACAATGTGTAGTGAGGAAGAATTTGAACAATGGAAGAATGGTAAAGTCCTATTCGATGAGGATGGCGAAACCTTCGTAAAAGCAAGTGAACTATCAAATAAAGATAAGGAATATGCAGCTCAAGAGTATGAGGATAATAAAGATGAGTATTCAAAAGATTGGTCAGAATTATCAGAGACTGCGAAAGAAAGATATTATACAAAATATGCAAAAGAGAATGATCTTATAAATGAAGATGCGAAAACTTATGATGAATGGAATAATGACTATGAACTTGAAACTTTCGTAGGTAAATATACAACCAAAAGTGGAGACCGAGTTGTTGCATTCGGTAAATACGGATATGATGGTTGATTAAGAGTCAAAACATTATAGTGAATGAAAAGTATGAAGAATATTTGGGAGGTAAAAATGAAAATTTTAGGGAGTTACACGAATGGAAATTTTAGAACTGCTATATTTGAAGATGGAACAAAAATAAGAGAAACAAATGATGATGAATTTCAGGCTGCCTTTGCAGAAAATATGGATATAAAAATAACAAATTATTGTGATATGGGTTGCCCGTTCTGTCATGAAGGAAGTACAACAGACGGCAAGTTTGGAGATATTATGAATGAAAAATTCATTGATACCTTGCATCCATATCAAGAAGTTGCACTCGGCGGTGGAGATGCCACAAGTCATCCTGATTTAATTCCATTTTTGCAAAAGTTAAAAGATAGAAAAGTCATTGTAAATATGACAGTAAATCAGATTCATTTTGAGAGGAAACAAGAACTGATAAAGAAACTTGTAGACGAAAAACTCATATATGGTTTGGGAATTTCACTTGTAACTCCCACAGAAAATTTTATTAAACTTATCAAACAATATCCTAATGCAGTCATTCATGTAATCAATGGTGTGTTAAAGCCATCAGACATACAGGCGTTGGAGAATAATAATTTGAAGATTTTGATTTTGGGATACAAACATTTAAGACGTGGTGATGATTTTTATGATATAGACCATGAGAATATTAAAATTAGACAAAGCTGGTTGTATGAAAATCTTTCGAATATTATTGAAAAGTTTAATGTTGTTAGTTTTGATAATTTAGCCATTGAACAATTAAATGCGCGAAGATTAATGACGGACGAAGAATGGAATGAGTTCTATATGGGTGACGATGGTACAATGACCTATTATATCGACATGGTAGAACGAAAATTTGCAAAGAGTTCAACGGCTGCGTTTGACAAAAGATATGATTTGTTAGATTCTGTTGATGAAATGTTTGAACAAATAATATCTAAACAGAGTTAAAGACAAAATAACAATAAACAGTTCAAATAGAGAATATTAAATAAAGAGGAGCAAAATTATGAAAATTATAAAAACAGGAAGTACATATCAAATTTATGGTGAAGATTTAGTTGTGTTGGACAAGCTACCGGCACAAACATATAAGATTGGGTTTAGCAAATTTACCGGTTTCTTTTTAGAGAAGCAACATGATTTGGAAATCAAGGAAGATAAGATATACGGAGTTCATGAAGAAAAGGCGAATAAAGTATTGAATAGATTTGAAAAATCTCGTAAGAATTTGGGTGTAATTCTTAGTGGAGATAAAGGTATTGGAAAGTCTTTGTTCGCAAGACTACTTTCACAAAAAGCAATTGAAAATGGTATTCCAGTTATATTGGTCGATGATTTTATTCCTGGTATTGATGATTTTCTAAATGATATTCAAAATGAAGTGCTTATTTTGTTTGATGAGTTTGATAAAACATTTAAGAGTCGAAATGATGTAGATCCACAAGCACAAATGCTGTCATTCTTTGATGGTACAAGTTCTGGGGAAAAAATTATTTGTAGTAACTTGCAATGAATATCACAATTTGAACGAATATATGATTAACAGACCAGGAAGATTTCACTTTCACTTTAGATTTGAATATCCGACGGCAGATGAAGTAAGAAATTATTTGACAGATAAAATAGATAAAAAATATTTTTCTGAAATTAACAAGGTCGTTTCTTTTTCAAGAAAGATTAAATTGAATTATGATTGTCTTTCGGCAATTGCTCTTGAATTAAATGAGGGAGAAAAGTTTGAAGAAACTATTAAAGATTTGAATATTATAAATACATATGACAGGAAAAGACAATATGATGTTCAATTATTCACAGAAGAAGGCATTGTCTTTGCAAGTGAAAATAAGGAATTAGACTTGCTAAATGGGGATACTAATGATATTTGGGTGGAGGATTCAGAAGGTAATAGTATAAATATCGAATTCTCGGCTAATAATGCAATATTTGATAATAAGCAAAACTCATTTATTGTATATGGAAATAATGTTAAGATATGTGATGATTATGAGTATGTAGATAAAGCAAAGGAAGATATTTATAAAAATCTCCATTGTGCATATATCAAGTTTTCTCAGAGTTATAATGATTATCTTCATTACAAGTTGATATAAGGAGGATAAAGATTATGGGATTTTTTAGAAACATTAACTGTATAAGAAAAGGGATTTGTGATATTCGGTGGGATATGACTGTTATCAGAGATCAATTAAAAATAATTAATGAAACTATAATTGATAAGCCTGAAGATTCAGATAGAGTAAAGTTGCTTGAAGAACAAGTTGATTGCCTTATCAAAAATAATTTTAAAGATGGAAAGGCATATGATTCAATTGTTCTTATACCATCAAAAAAGATGAGTGATATGGGTCAAATGCCAATGATTATACATCGTGGCGAAAAGATTAATACAGATAATATGACTTCATTCAATGTGTCGTGGAGTTATGGTGATGGTGCAATTCTTACAACTGAAAAGGAGTAATGTTATGGATATTATATGTGTGAATGGGCTATATAAGCTGACAATTAATGAAGAATATACAGTAATAGCAGAGAATATCATGAAGGCTAAGCAAGAGCTTTTGAGAAATTTTTCTAATGATATTGATAGAGTGATTGATAAAAAGCTTGGCGATTATGGTTTTGATTCGGAGAATATAAGTATAAGATACTTATGGATTTTCATGAATGCGATATACAGAGGTGATAAAGGAAATATATGAGTAAAGAGTTATCTAATAGAGAACAAAAGTTTCGGGATGAGTATATGGATATTTTGTATCAGGCTATAAGGAAAGAACATCCACCTGGGAAATACCTTCTCTTAGACAAGGACGATTTGAGAAAATTGACGGAACTGTTCAAAAGAGTTTATCAAGAAGGAGAATATATTGATATGAATGATATTAAAGAATTTCTTACAAAAGAACATAAAGAACTTATTCATAAGAAAATTGTAAAAACAATTGAGGATATGGACTTTACTTCTATAATAGAAGATTTTATCAATGATGAATTGGATTATGTTAGAGATCGAGATAATGTTGATGAATTCTTGGAAGAACAAATTATAGAAATTGTCCGTCAGCATTTAGTTAAGAGTGGATTGTTAAAGGAGAATAAGTAAGTATGAATTATTTTATTTCGGATTTACATTTGGGTCATAAGAATGTTTTAAAGTTTGATAATCGTCCATTTATCAATATAGAAGAACATGACAAAACAATTATTGATAATTGGAATAGTAAAGTTAATGATAATGACGATGTATATGTCTTGGGCGATATTAGTTGGCACAATGCCACCAAAACTATTGAAATTTTCAAACAGTTAAAAGGTCGCATACATTTAATTCAAGGAAATCATGACAATAGAATATTAAAAAACAAAGAATTATACAACTTATTTGTCGAGGTTGTAGATTACAAGGAACTAAAAATTGACAATGAAATTTCAGTTGTTTTATGTCACTATCCGATGCCATGTTTCAAAAATCATTACTATGATTGGATACATCTTTATGGGCACGTACATAATAGTTTTGAAGAAAATATGATACAACATTTTAGATATGAAATGGGAGCATTATATGATAAACCTTGTCATATGTACAACGTCGGTGCGATGATGAAGTATATGGATTATACACCGAGAACACTAGAAGAAATTAGAACAGGATGGATATTAGAGTCATAAGATAGGGCGTCATGATGAAAATGTTCGTAAGGTCTAATTGGAAAACTATAAGTAGGGATAAGATTATAGAGGTGATAGATTGAAAGTATACAATACTTGTTGTAAAGTTAGTAATTATTGTACTGGCGAATTAGAAGAAGTGTTAAATCAATATTCAGATTATGGGTTTAATTTGGTTTCAACGCTTATTGCAAAGAATGAATGTGACATAGATGTTATGTATTTGTTTTTTACAAAAGTATGCGAATAATTAGTAACCTAATGAAAATTAAATTTCAACGACAAGAAAAACCATATATAGTAGCTTCAAGATAATATCAACTACTATATATAGTGTATAAAAAATAGACAATCAACAAATTTTGGTCGAGGAGTTGATTGCCTATATAAAAGGATACTTCGTAATGGGATATGCCATTAGTCTGTACTTTTATATTCTAACATAATTTTGCAGAAATATCAAGTATTATTTTTATCATTTTGTTTGGGTGGGAATTAGCATACCCTTGGACAATCTGTGTCCATAAACCACTGTTCATATAGTTCACATAAATTTAATTCTATGTTCCGTCCATTTGGGCGTTCAGATAGATTTTATTACGTTAATTTTTATTTCAAGGAGGATTTTATTTTAATGGCTGAAACAAAGAAAAAGGGAAGATTATTTGATTTACCAGAAACAAAAGGTGCATTCCAATTGAAGGGAATTGTATCTGGCATGGAAAAGGATACAGCATTTAAGGAAATTAAAACTAAGAGCGGCAAGCCGATGAGAATGCTTAACTTTGGTGCGAGCTATCTTGATGGAGAAACATTATATGTAAACATTCAAGGTATGGAACAAGAGAATGTTTATTTCTCTAAGAGAGCTGAGAAGAAGGGCGAAAAAGCAGACACCGTAAAAGTACCTTGGGTCGAGAGATATTCTTATAATCGCGAGGGATACCGTATGATTGGCAAGAATATTGGCGTTAAGAAGAAGGTTGATTCTGAGGGTAAAACAGTTAACGATAAGAAGATTCTAACAGACTTTGATGCTTGTAAGGAAGTTAAGGAAAATTTAAGGGACGGCGCAAGCGTATTTATTCGTGGAAGTCTTGATTATAGCAGCTTTACAGATGATAAGGGCAATAAGCGAACATCAACAAAGCTTGTTCCAAATCAAATTTCACTTTGCTCGGATATTGACTTTGATAGTGAGAAGTTTGAAAAGCAGAACGATTTTAATCAAGTAATTATCTTTATGGGAATTGAACAAGAAAAGGATGATAATGAGAAACCGACTGGCAGATTTGTTGTTCTTGCAAAGATTGTTACATATAGCAATATTGAAGATGTTCAGTTCATTATTGTGGACAAGGCACTTGCGAATAAGTTTAAGAAGTCTTTGAATCCGTACAATGCGATTAAGGTAAATGGTCATATGGTATCTTCGACTCAGACAGAAACGGTTGTAGCAGACGATGATGTTTGGGGAGAAGAAGATAGATTGGACAAGGTGGCTGCTCCTACAAAAAGAGAGTTCATTATTACAGGAGCAAAGGGTTCATCAATTGATAAAACTATTTACACAGAACAGAATGTAACAGAAGCTATCGCAAAGATTAAAAATGCCAATAAGGCAGAAGAAAATTTCGGTGATGACTCAAATGATGATTGGGGAGACGGAACAGACTTTGACGATGGTGATGATGAAGCATGGGATTAATTCTCACATTAAAAAAATAATCAAATGGAACGCCAGCAATGGCGTTCCAATCAATCAATATTTAGGAATTATGGAGGAATTATTTAATGGCAAAAGCAAGAAAAGCGTCAGTAACAGAAAGTAAGTTGGGAATGATATTATACGGAAAACCGTTTACAGGAAAATCAACTATGGCGATGCAGTTAGCATATTTTAAACGCCCAGATGGGAAGCCTTTTAGACTATTGTATCTTGACCCCGAGTCTGGTTCAATTGATGATTATCTGGGCGATTTAAGCGCAAATGGTGTTAATCTTGAGAATATTTATATTGTTTATACACAGTCGCTTGGTGAAGTAAGACAGTATATTGCAAAGGTCAAGAATAACGAAGATTTTTATGAGTTGGATGATGATGGTAATGAAACAGATGAAGTTGTAGTAGATGCAGACGGTGAGCCGTTTAGAGCTGATGCCATTGTTGTTGATGGCACTACAATTCTTAATTTGACAACAAAGCAAGGCTTAGTTGAGTTTTCAAAAAAAAGAAATAAAGTTAAAGCAGATAAAGATGGTCTTGTAGGCGATGCCAGACTTGTAAAAATAGAAGGCGCAGGTATGGAGTTGAAGGATTATCAAACAGTCAATTTTAAGGGACAAGATTTAATCCTTGATTTGATGTCATCTGGCGTTCATTATATTGTAACGGCAAGAGAAGCTGATGAAAAAGAAACAATTAAATTGGCTGATGGAACAACTCAAAGTGTAGTTACAGGAAGAAAGATTCCTGATGGTTTCAAAGGAATGGATCATAATGTTAAAACTGAAATTCGTATGTTCAGGAATGAGGACGGAACAGTTTGTGCATGGGTTGAAAAAGATAGAACGCATGTACATGATGATTGTATTATTATTGAAGACCCAACATTAGTTGATTGGCAGGCGGTTATTGATAAAACAGCAGGAAAATCAAAGTTTGTATTAAAAAATGACTTAACAAAGGCTGTTGATATTGAGCAAGATATTTATAAAAAAGAAATTCTTGGTCAGGTTGGTGAACCAGCAGATGATGATACTACTGGAAACGATGAGAGTATTAATATTGAAGCAATTAAGAAAGAAATCATCGCCAAAAGAAACGCATTGCCCCCAATGGAAAAGAAAGCAATGAAGGAAAAACTTGAGGCAGCAGGACTTCCTACGGCATATAAGAATGTAACCGACGCCGACATTCTTAATAAGGTATTGGTAATGTTTAATTAATATAATATTTTCGTACCTAAACCATCATTTTTTTGGTGGTTTAGGTAGATTGGAGGAGGAAATGACACGATTGGTACAAAATAAAAAGAATATTATGACTCCAAGACCTAGTTGTTTTTGTTGCAAGTCGTCGTTAGATGTTTGTAGGAATCAAGGTGATAACAATCTTCTCTATTTTGACAAACATTTATATCATAAAGACTGTTTTATAGATATGAATAAAATTAAGAAAAAATGTTATTTTTGTTCCCAAGATATTGACGTAGATGAAAATGAATGTGAAATAGTTTATTATGATAAACATTACTATCACAAAAATTGCTTTATTCAATGGTGTCATGCAACAAAAACTCCTTCTCGAAAACGTACAATGGCTTTGGCGAATTTGGAAAAATATCTAGATGAAGGAAAACAAAATACATTAAGTCTTCTTGAAAAAAAACATATAAGCAAAAGCAATATTGAGCAATTTTCAAAGAATGCGGAAAAGTATATTTCACAATGGTTTGATGAATCTGATTTATGTGCATTTTTAAGAGAAGAATATGATACTGGTACATTACCTTGGACAAAAATAAAGAAGGTCATTAATGGTACTGATGATAGATTAGATACTCCAATTCCTGCAATAGAGTTGTTGGATATGTGGCAGAGAAAAATAGATTATATCAGAAGAGCGAATCAAAAACTAATATCGAAATCAGACAGAGAAATTAGTCCGACTGCATTAATCTTATATGGTTTATCTATTTTAATCAATAAGTATGATAGTTATTTACGATGGAAAGAAAAGAAAAAAATACTTGAAGCTGAGAAAGAACAACAAACATCTCAAAATCTTGTCGGTCAATCAATTGGGTATTCTAATGTGTCGAAAGATAGCGGCGTTGATAATACAGATGATATATCAGATTTAGTAGATGATATTTTCGGATAGGAGAGAGATTTTGAATAATGAAAGCGAACTAAAAGATTGTAATATACAGAGTGAAATATGTTTCGTAGGAGCTTTAGCCAGAGATTTGGATTTGATTGTTAATTATAGTACATTTATGAGAAGTAAATATGACTTCTCTGATTCTGTAACAAAATTCTTTTATGATAATCTTGAAACATATTATCTTACATTTTCACAAACATTAGATGAGACTAAAATGAATGTGTTTATGAGTCAAAGCGAAGAACGTCTTAATCTTTATAAGCAATATAAAGGTTGGAAAACACTTCAAAGATATATGACTCTTGCTGATGAAAACGATATAAAAAATTATTTTAATACAGTAAAAAAATATTCATTAATTAGAGAATATGGTCGAAATGGATTCCCTGTTGAAAAAATATTGTCTCATAGAAATTTTGATAAAATGTCACCTAATGATATTTATAGAATTATTCGCACAAAGGCAGATAAAATCAATACAGTGATTAATGCCGGCGAAGAAGCAGTTGAGCTTACCAATAAAAATTCAGCTCAAATAGATAAATATTTGGAAAAACCAAACTTTGGATTGCCGTTCCCTTGGTATATGTATAATGAGTATTATCTTGGTCTTAGAGAAACAAAAGTTTTATTTGAAGGATTTCTTTCAAATGAAGGTAAGACAAGAAAGCTTGTTTTGCTAGCTGCTTATGTAGCCCTTGTACAAGATGAAAACTTTTTTCTTATGAGCAATGAAATGGATGAGGAAGATCTTCGTAGTTGTTTAATTACTACAGTTATCAATAATAAAGAGTTTCAAGATTTACATGGAGTATATATAAATAAGCCAGAAAAAGAGATAGTATTAGGTGTTTATCATGATAATGACGGAAATATTATCAGACGAAAAATTGACGATGACGGTATATATATTGAAAGTAATGACGAGTACATAAGGCGAATAAAAGATACATCAGATGAATATTGGAATGTAAAAAAAGTTACGGACTGGATTGATAGTAGTGACCGAAAGGGTAAGGTCATGTTTAAAGATGTCGGTGACGACTATAGTTCAGAAAGAATTGAATTTGAATTGCGTAAAGCAAAAATGGTTCAAAATATAAAATATTATGGCTATGATACATTGAAAGGATACAACACAGATGATTGGTCACAAATAAAACAATTTGCCACTAAACTGAAAGAACTTACAAAAGAATTACGTATGAGCGGATATGCCGTATTTCAGTTAAGTGACGAAACTGTGTTTACAGATATTTTTAGTCTTAGTAGTAATAATATTGCAAATGCAAAACAAATTAAGCATGTGGCTGATATTTTGAACATTGGCAAAAAGTTGAACAAAGAAGAATATCACAAGTACCAGATGGTATTAGAGTGTGATTCTTGGGGAGAAGTTAATGCAGAAAATTTGGATTTAAACAAACAATATTTTTGTATAAAACCAGATAAGAATAGAGCTGGTAGTAAGGATAAAATTATGTTATTTGAGATAGATTTGAATCTAAACATATGGAAAAATATAGGTTATATCATAAAGAAAACTAAAGATACTAATTAATTGGAGGTGGCAACTTGGATACAAGAGAATTAAAGAATTACATATACGAAAATAATTATTCGGAACAAATATTAGAGTCCATTGGTTGCCATCACATTAAGTATCATTCAGTCGGAGCATATTGGACAGCCGGCAATCCTGATGGGGACAACAAAGGTGCAATCATTTTATACAATAATGAATCTCTTATCTGCTTAAATAAAACTCGACAGATGATAAAAGGTAATAGGCAAACAGACATTATTGATCTTGTATGCTATGTTAAAAACCTTACATTCCCAGAGGGGTTGAAGGCAATATGCTCGGAAATAGGAATATCCTATTATCATGATTTTGAAGAAGATATTCCTGATAGTTTCAAAATACTGAAAATGTTAGAAGATATGGATTCTAATATATCAGAAGAAAAAGAAAAGCCATTACAGCCTATTTCAGAAAATATACTTTCATATTATAAACCGTATGTGAACGATTTGTTTTACGAAGATTATATTGATTATGAAACACAAAGAGAATTTGAAATAGGATTTGATGAAGAAACCAACCGATACACAATTCCTATTCGTTCTGAATTGGGAGATTTAGTTGGTGTAAAAGCAAGATATTTTGATAGAAAAGTGCCTGATGGAATGAGTAAATATATTTATTTAGAACCATGTGCAAAGTCGAAAATTATATATGGACTATATAAAACTCTTCCTTATATAAAAAGAGTAGGACGTATTTATGTGGGTGAGGCGGAAAAATTTGTAGAACAAGCATGGAGTTATGGCTATCGAAATACTGGCGGTACGGGTGGTAAGGAGCTATCACAATATCAGATTGATTTACTTGTTAGGTTGGGAGTAGACATAATTTTTTGCTTTGATAAAGATGTAACTAGAGAAGAATTAGAAGAATTGGCAGAAAGATTTCCAGAAGGTGTTCCACTCTACTACATGTTTGATGAGGATAATGTTCTAAATGAAAAAGAATCACCGACTGATAAACCTGTAAGTTGGGAGCATATGGTTAAAAATAATATATACAGATTAAGATAAGAAGGTGTGTATTTGAAATACAGATTGTATGAAAATAGCAATAATAATACTTCCAATGTATTAGCGGAAGTTTTGAAAAATAGAGGGATTAATGACTATGAAAATTATCTCAACTTAAATGAAAGTGTTTTAATTTCGTATGAGAAATTGGAGAATATAAATAAAGCAGTAGAATTATTTATGAAACACTTTAACAATAAAGATAAAATTGAGATACTTGTAGATGAAGATCCAGACGGATTTTGTTCGGCAGCTATGATATATTCATATATCAAAAAGATGGATGATAATTATCCTGTTGAGTACATATTGCATACAAGGGCAAAGGCACATGGTTTAGATGATGACATTGTAATACCTGATGATACAAAGTTATTGGTTATTCCTGATGCCGGGACAAATGATACAGAGCAATGTCAGGAACTTTCTGAAAAAGGCATTGATGTACTTATTCTCGACCATCATGAATCAGAAGAAAAAAATCCATATGCTTTGATTGTAAACAATCAGATGAGCAAGAATTACTCTAACAAGGATTTTTGTGGAGCAGGAGTGGTGTACAAGTTTTTGCAAGCATTAGACACTGAAACTTGGAATGAGTTTGCAGATGATTATTTAGACTTATGTGCATTAGCAAATATTAGTGATGTTATGGATATGCGTTCATTTGAAACAAGATACATCACAAATCTTGGATTACTTAATATTAAAAATAAATGTTTTCAGTCACTCATTAAAGCACAAGATTACAGTATGAACGGCAAAGTTAATATCCATAATATTCAATGGTATATAACTCCTATCTTAAACGGAATGATAAGGATTGGGTCGGCTGACGAAAAAGAGTTATTATTTAGAGCCTTTATTGAAACGGATGAATTCTTTGAATATAAAAAAAGAGCTACTAAAAATAGACCGTCAGAAACAATTCAAGAAAGCATTTATGATAGAGCTGCCAGACTTTGCAAAAACGCAAAGGCTCGACAAGATAAAATGAAAGAGAAAGGTGTAAAGGCTATTTCAGAAGTAATAGATGAACTTCCTCTAGATGATAAGGTCATTATGGTTGATGTATCGGACTTACTTGATAGTGGACTAACAGGCGTTGTAGCAATTAAAATTGCAGAACAATATAACAAGCCTTGTATTCTACTACAAAAACATTTTGATAAAAAGACAAGAATGACAGTATTCGGTGGCAGTGCAAGGAATATTGATAATAGTCCAATTGACAGCTTTAAGGATCTTGTTAATTCTACAGGTATTGTCAATGGTAAAGGTCACGCTAATGCTTTTGGTATTGTAAATTTGCCAATTGATGATAAAGAAAAAGCAATAAGTATGATGAATAATATTCTTAATGATACTGAATATGATTCTACATATTGTGTAGATTTTATCTTGGATATTGAGCATATTACAATCTCATTAATTATTAAGTTGTCACAATTTGAAGATATTATATGTCAAGGAATTAATGAACCAATGCTTGCAATAGAGAATATATCATTAACAAGAGATTGTTTTGAGGTATTCGGTAAAAACGAAGATACTATCAGTTTTATGGTAAATGATATTAAATATATTCAGTTTAAATGTAAGAATGGTAATCAGTTATATGATTTTTTGCAAAACGCTTGGGACGATAATGATAGCATTACATTTAATATTGTTGGAAAGCCTTCAATCAATGAATATAACGGCGTTAGAACACCTCAGATTATAATTGAGGACGTGGAGGTTATTAATACAAGTGGCAATGATGAAGATGACGATTGGTAGGAGGTAAATTATGTATAGTTCATTACATAATCATGATTTTTATTCATTGTTGGATGGTTATGGAAGTCCAAAGGAAATGTTGGACAGAGCCAAGGAGATAGGATTAAAAGCGTATGCTACAACAAATCACGGAAATGCATATGCCCATATATACTATGACCTTATAAAAAAAGACTATCCAGATATTAAAATGATTTACGGATGCGAGTTATATGAATGCGAAGATATAGCAATCAAGGATAAGGACAACAAATACTTTCATTTAATCTGTTTAATAAGAAATGAACAGGGTAGAAAAGATTTAAATAAAGTCATTACAAAGAGTAATTTTGAAGGATTTTATTTTAAACCACGATGTACTATAGAGGATATAAAACCTTATGCTGAAAATTTTGTTATTTCATCTGCTTGTCTAGCTAGTAAATTAGCAAGAGAATCAGATTTTGAAAAATGCGTTGAATATATTAATGAATATAAAGAAGCATTTCCGTATTTCTTTCTTGAAATGCAGTCGCATTCACATCAAGATCAATGTTTGTATAATCAAAAAATATTAGAACTTTCCAAACGAACAAACACTCCATTTATTATTACAACGGATAGTCATGCACCCAAAAAAGAAGATTTATACTATCAAGACAAGCTTATTCAAATTGGTAGAAAAAGCACTAACAATGATAAAAATGCGATTGAGAATAGCGAAGTGTATGAAGGCTGTTATATGCAATCAGAGCAAGAAATACATGAGTGTATGGACGCACAAATTGGATATGACAATGTGTGTATCGGGCTGGAAAATACTAATAAAGTAGCAGATTTGATTGACGAAGTTCGCATGCCATTTCAAAAGCCTCAGTTACCAACATTCCCATTACCAAAAGGATATAAAGATAATAATGATTTTTTATGGCATTTAGTAAATCAAGGATGGAAAGATAGAGGATACGACAAACTTGATGAAACTGAACAAAAAATCAGAAGAGAACGACTTGATTATGAAATGGATATTATTCATTCAATGGGATTTGATGGGTATTTCTTATTTGTTTGGGACTTTATTAAAGCGGCAGAGAAACTGGGCATTGAAGTAGGCAAGGGAAGAGGAAGTGCAGCAGGGTCACTGGTTTGTTATTGTTGTCATATCACAGATATTGACCCGATAAAATACGGACTTATTTTTGAGCGTTTCTTGAATCCTGAACGTGTGGGACTTCCTGATATTGACACAGATGTTGGAAATAGAGATGCAATTATTGATTATCTTGTTGATAAATATGGTGAGGATAGAGTATGTCAAATTATAAATTACTCATACATTACACCGACGGTAGCAATTACAGATGTTGGAAAAATACTTGGTTTTCCATATAAACAAATGCAAAAACTTTCGCAAAAATTTACATTTGATAATTGGGATGACTGTATGAAAGCTAATCCGAAATTGCTTATAGATAACCCACAGTATGTTGAATTATTTGATATTGCTCAACATTTAAGTGGTCGAGTAAAAACGGTTTCTATTCATGCCGGTGGTATTGGTATTGTTGATACAACAATCAATGATTATATGCCAATGAAGATAGGAAGTAAGGGCGAACATGTAATTCAAGTTGACAAACACTACGTAGAAGATATTGGAATTGTTAAGTTTGACCTACTGGGCGTTGCCACACTTAATCTTGTAAAAGAAATTAAAGATGATTTACATTTGAATCCTTGGGATTATGACATTAATAATCCTGATTTTGAGAATGATAGACCAACATATGAACTATTAGCAAGTGGCAAAACAAACGGTGTGTTTCAAGTCGAATCAGCCGGAATGAAAGATTTATTGATTCGATTGAAACCAAAACTTGAACAGTTAGATTTTGAAGTTATATCTGTTGTTTTGGCTTTGTATAGACCTGATAGTATGGGCGCACTTGACGAATATGTTGAAATGGCAACTGGCGGAAGCAGACCACCATCTATTCATCCTGATATGGATAAAATTTTGAAAGATACAAATTATTGTATGATTTATCAAGAACAACTTCTTGATATTGTAAAAAAATTTGGTGGCAGAACGTATGGAGGGGCAGACTTATTCCGTAAGGCAATCGGAAAAAAGATTGTTGAATTAGTACAAAAAGAGTCGGAAATCCTTCGTAGTGAAATTGTAGCTAATGGTTATTCTAAGGATATTGCGGATAAGATAGCAAATGAATTATCGAAAAAGGGCGGATATTTGTTTAATAAGTCACATTCTTACAGTTATGCAGTTCTTTGTTTTGAAACCGCATGGTTTAAAGCACATTATCCAACCTATTTTTTTAAAGCTTTATTTAATCAAAACAAAGACAAGGCGGGAGCTATTAATAAGTACATACTTGATGCAAGGTATTTTAATGTGAACATTATGCCACCGAACATCAACCACTCTGGTATGAATTTCACGGTTGATAATGAAAAAGTTCTTTTTGGACTATCAGCAATTAGTGGTATTGGCGAATCGCTTTCTAAACAAATTATTGAGGAAAGAGAGAATAATGGTATATACAAATCTTTTAACGATTTGACCCAAAGGCTTTCTTTGGATAAGGCATCTGTCATAGCACTCATTAAATCTGGTGCAATTCCTTGTAAAAATAAACGTGAAAAACTTATATCATATCTAAAATCGGAGTACCAACCATTAAAGTTTTCAGAGGTTAAATCATTACCTACATATAAAAAACTTGAAGAAGATTGGGGAATCGATTTGAGAAAATATGTTATCCCTTCATCTGGAAGCCGAGTTGTATATGATAAAGAAGCATTACTTTCCGAATATAACAGATTAAAAAAGATACAATTCAATGAAAATCAAAAAGTAAGATTTCAAAAGTATATAAATGAAAATCAAAAATATCTTGCAGATGAACAGTTTTGGGAATTTCAAACATTACAAGTTTTTATCAATGATAATCCATTTGATGCAGCTTATACATTTTTAACACCATTTGAAGAAATTTCTGATGGCGAGAAATGTACTTTAGTTGGTATTATTGCAAAAGTTCAAAAGAAGAAAGATAAAAATGGCAAGCAATTCGCATATATAAATATCTATTCAAGTTTTGGACTTGTAGAAGGAATTGTATGGCATAGTCAATTAAAAGAATATGAAGATTTAGTGAAAAAAGGACAGCAAGTCGCTATTCTTTGTAAGAAAGATAGTGAAGAAAAAGTAATTGTAGAAAAATTAAAGTCATATAGTAAGTGGCTTGAGAGTGTGAGAAAGAAAGGAGTATCAGTTTAAATTGGATCAGCTTATTACGGTTTTTAATATACTCTTTTAGAATATTGGATGGTGGTTTTTTGTATGGAGAATTATAAAATATATGTTCATATAAACAAAATTAATGGAAAGATTTACATAGGTCAAACAGGTCAAGAAAATGTCAAAGATCGTTGGGATAGTGGTTGGGGATATAAACAATGTGTCGCGTTTAATAATGCTATTAATAAATATGGTTGGAATAACTTTCAACATATAGTGTTAATAGATAGATTGACTTTAGAAATGGCGAATATTATAGAGGAAGAATTAATTAAAAAGTATAAAAGTACAAATAGCAAATATGGATATAATATTCGTCCAGGTGGTGAAAACTCTACATTGAGCGAGGAATCAAAAGAAAAAATAAGACAAAAAGCATTAGGTAGAAAAGCTTCAGAAGAGACGAAACAGAAAATAAAAGATCATTGGAAAATATACGGTCATCCGTTTAAAGGCAAACATCATACAGATGAGACAAAACAAAAAATAGCGATTGCAAATACCGGAAGATCTAAAACTGAACAAGAAATTGAAGATGCACATTATAGGACGCTTGGAGAGTTGAATCCGTTTTATGGGAAACACCATACAGAAGAAACAAAAGAAGTATTAAGTAATTTGGCAAAAGAAAGATATTTGGACGAGGATAATCCTTTTTACGGTAAATATCATACAAATGAATCTAAGAAGAAAATGTCAGAAGCTCATAAAAAAATACCAAAAGAAAAACATGGTAGGTATGGGAAGAAAAACTCAGAATCTACAATACGAGCAGTGCAAGAGGCTCATTATAAAGAAGTTGTTCAATATGATTTACAATATAAAGAGGTCGCAAGATATAAATCAGTAACAGAAACGGCAAAAATAATTGGCTGTTCAAAAAGTGCAATATCAAAGTGCTGTACAAGAGTGAATAAAACATGTCAAGGATACATTTTCCTATATGTCGAGGACATAGAAAAAGAAAGAGAGGTAAGTTGATTGTCTGATGATAATATTTACGAATTTAAAATTGTTGTAACATATGAAAAATATTATAATGATGATACAACTTGGGGAACTTATATTGCATATACAGAAGATGATATACCGTTTTTTACCAACGGTGAAGCAAATAAGTTCGATAATTCGGAAGAAAAAAAGAAATTTTGTAACATTGTTGGTAAGATGCAACAGATATCTATTGGTGGAGAATATCAAATTAAAGCAAAATATGAATATAATAAGCAATATGGTCATCAATATAAACCATTATCAATATATGCTTTAGTTCCACAAACAAAAGAAATGCAATTATTATTTCTTAAAACAATAATCCCAGAGTGGATGGCAGAAAACCTTATCAACGAGTACCCCAACTTAGTAAATGATGTTGCAAATGGAACACTAAAAGAAATAGATTATTCGAAAATTAAAGGAGTTAGAGAAATTACTTGGAACAAAGTTAAAGAAAAAATAATCAATAATTATCTGATTTCTGATATTCTTATGCTTCTTAAACCATTAGGAGTTACATATACGATGATTAAGAAACTCCTGTCTGACGAACCAAATCCAGTATTATTAAAGAGAGAAATTGAAAAAAACCCATGGGTTTTAACTCGTGTGGACAATTTAGGATTCAAACGTGTCGATGATTTGGCATTGAAATTAAAACCAGAATTAATTGATTCAACGCAAAGATTGGTATCATTTATTCAATATTACTTTAAGGATTTAGGCGAAAGTAAGGGACATACATGGTGTTCTGAAAAAATCCTGAGAACTGCGATTAGCAACAATGTTTACGAATGTAGTGATAAAGTTGATTGGCTTTTTGAAAATAATAACTTTCTTCATATTGTCAATGGACGTATCGGTCTAAAATACTATTATGATATTGAACAACAAATCTATCAATTAATTCTTGACAAGTCAAAGGTTGATACTACGATTAATATTTCTGATACAGCTATCGAATTGGCAATAAAACACGCAGAGGAAGAGCAAGGTTTTAATTATGTAGTCGAACAATTGGACACAATTCATAAGAGTCTACATAGAACAGTCAGTTTAATAACTGGTAAGGCAGGCACAGGAAAAACATCAATTATGCGAGCAATTGTAAAAGCATATACGGAGAATAATTATATGATAACTGCTTCAGCCTTATCGGCAATGGCAGCTCAAAGAATTACAGAAGCAACAGAGTTCCCTGCGATGACAATTCATAGAACGCTTGGTTGTCAAGGCTTAAACAAATTTACTTATGACATGGATAATCATTTAATTACTGATGTCGCATTTCTTGATGAAGGAAGTATGGTAAATGCCAGTTTGTTTTTACATTGGCTTGAGGCGATAGGTGACAATACAAGGATTATTATTTCAGGAGACCACAAACAATTACCGCCCATAGGGTTTGGAAACGTGTTCTCCGATTTAGTTGAAATGTTTGATGATTCTATTGTAAGTAAGCTTATAAAACCTATGAGACAAGCTGAAAAATCAGGTATTCTTGTAGATGCTAACAAAATTCGTGAGAATATTAATCCCATATCAGAGAAATTACAACCTCGCATTATCCATGGTGAATTACAAGATATGTATTATATGTTTCGTTCAAATAGGCAGTCACTTTTTAATATTGCAATTAAAACATTTCTCAAGTCGGTAGAAACAGATGGGATTGACAATGTTGTTATTGCAGTTCCTCGTAGAAAGGATTGCTTAAATAGTACAAACGAAATAAATAAGGTCATTCAAAATGAATTATTAGGAGACGTACAACAAAGTATTGAAGGATTTGAAACTAATTTTAAGCTTGGGGCAAAAGTTATGCAAACAGTTAATGACTATGATAAAAATGTTTTCAACGGTGAAATCGGCTATATAACTCAAATTGGTGAAAGATATGAATCCAAGAAGAAAAAAGAAGAATATTGTGTTGTAACATATTCGGATATATGCGGACATGACAAACTCATTGAATACACTAAAAAAGAATTAACTTCGCTATCTTTAGCATATGCAATGACTGTACATAAGTTACAAGGAGCTGGTCGAAAAACGGTCATTGGCATTATTGATAATACACACCATCAACTTTTGGATAATTGTATGTTATATACATTACTTACACGAGCAAAAAAGAGATGTTTGCTGTTAGCAGAACCAAGTGCATTTTTACAATGCATCCGTACAAGTCATAATCATAGAAATACTTGGCTTAAATCTCAAACAGAGAATAATTATATGGGCGAATGAGGTTATGATAATTTAAAGAAAATTTTGGAGGGATAAATGGACAAGATAAAAGTTTTTGAAAATCTATTAAATAAATTTGAAACAGAGGAAATAAAAAGCTACTGTACAGATATGATTAAGGAAATTCCAGATTATATCTTTACAATTCCAAGTAGTACATCATTTAAGTATCACAATAAAACACAGTGTCAACCTCATGGACAGATTTTTCATATTCTTATGTTTGCAGAAGTTATGAATTATATACTTGGGTTGGAGTATGTAAAAGAAAAAACACATGAAAGACAAAGAGACTGCTTACGTTGCACTCCAATTTTTCATGATGCAATCAAGTGCGGATTGAACGGCTCTCGATATACAGTCCATGAACATCCACTACTTGCCGGCGAATGGGTGAGGAATACAAATGTTGAGCACGATATAGATACTGAAACGAAAGCCTATATCGCAAGATTATGTGAAAGCCATAGTGGTGAATGGACTTCTACCAAAAGAAGTAAAACTGTTTTGCCAAAACCAGAAAATGATGAGCAATTTTTTGTACATATGTGTGATTATTTAGCAAGCAGGTCAAATCTTGATATGATATATTCTGATGAGGTTATTTCTACTTTAGGTGGAGTAGATATTCCAAAAGAAGAATTGTCTGATATTGATACATACATGTTGACCTTTGGCAAACATAACGGTGAAAAATTGACAGATGTTGTTCACACTGACCCAAGTTATATCTCGTGGGCGAAAGAGAATATAACAAGAGAACCACTTAGAACTCTTTTGACAAAAATATAGGTGGTAATCATGGAGTGGCTTAAAAAGTGGTTAACAGATGGGTTCACTAAAGTACCGTTGTTGAGTATTAGTATTAATCTAAAATTCTTCAAAAAATATGGATCGAAATATTCTTGTACTTGTCGAGTTAATAAGTTATTCAAGAATGATTGGTATATTAAAAGAACAATGGAAGATTTGTGTGAATATATAAGAAAAAATTATAATATGGAGGACTTGGAATGAAGAAATTTGTAATAGGTCAATAGAAAATTGCATTGCGATTGGTAGGAAGGAGAATAAGTATATGTGGTTATTAAAGTTGCATTTTGCATTTTCAATATTGTGTATGATGACATTTTTTGGAGTTATGATGTTTTCGAAAGATGTTTTAAAACGGAATGGATATGTAGACGAGATTGAAGGTAAGAAAAACATTCGATATTATCTTAGGTGTATTCGATCATTTATTTCTCTTATCCTACTAATGTTTGTTCCTATTTTAAACATATCGGGTGTTATCATAATATTTCAAATGATAAGAATGTCAAAAGATGAGTTTATGGATTGGTAACAAGACAAATTTGAAGAATTTAGAAGTCGAAAAAATGACTAACGGTTGAATCTGAGATTTCAAAGAGATTTTAGCACTATATATAGATGATATTTAAAATGTAAATACAATATATAGTGGTTAAAAATGAGTAAAACATGACGGAGGTGCTTATGGCATATGAAATAACATTTAGAGCATTATTAGGAACATTTTTGAAACATGGAATATGTGTTGAGAGAGTGAATGTGGGTGAAAATACTATTTACATTTCTCTTCCTAAAAATTCGTATATTCATGGACAAGGTTGTATCAAAAACATTGATGACCAAGCAAAAGTAATCAAAAAGCTTCTTATTAATATAGGTATTCTTCCGTCTGACGGAAAAGTGAAATATCGAGGTACAAATGTTTGTTGGACGAAAGAGACAGGCAATGAAAATTTTATTAACAATATTGAGTTAGTGTTAGGAGAATATTAAATATGAAGAAAAATAAAAACAAAGTTGTTCTGCCAGTGGCATGTGAAAATCCGAATAATGTATCGGTTACAACTTTAAGCCTTAATCAAGTGGGTGTGAAAGTTTCTGATGACTTTGAGGGCGAAAAACCGGTAAAGATAATTCTTACCTCTGTTGATAAAGATTGTGGTGTTTACTTTAAAATGTATTATGTTACGGAAGACGGCAATATTTATCCAATGGAGCAATATGACGAATAAGATTGCAAATGAAACTATTGTTGAAAGGAGAAAATGCAAATATATGAAATATAGCATTAAAACGACAAAGACTTTAAAGACAGATAATAATCTGAACTTTTTTATCGGGCAGGATATTGCATTTATGATATATAATGAAAAATCAAATTGTCATAACCATTACATAGGTGAAATAACAGAAATAACAGAAGATGCAATTATAATCAAAAATATCGAAATTAATAAAGAATATATTGACGGGAAAATGATTATTGATTTGAATTTGATTGCACCGAACAGTTGTGGTTATGTTTCTATCAGTTAAAAATCAGATTAAAATTTTGATTAAGAAATCGAAGATAAAATTAGAATATAAAAAATAATGAAAGGAGCGGAGGTTCGTGTACACAAAAAGGAATTCCTTACTCCAAGTAGTTAAATGGTATATCAAGGAAGTAAAAGTAGATTAGCAAAATTTTTAGTGCCAATTATTCAAAAATACATTGATGAGAATAATATTACAACTTATATAGAGCCCATGTGTGGCAGTTGTTCGATAATAAAACAAATCAGATGTGATAATCGTATAGCATCAGATATAAATGATGAATTAATTTCATTGCTTCAATACATAAAAAGTGATAATGATTTGTCTATTGCACCTGCAAATTGTTCGTTTGAACATTATGCGGACGTAAGAGAAAATAGAAAAAAAGGAACAAATAAATATTCCAAGGAATATATAGCATTAATCGGCTATTGTGCAAGTTATGGGGGACGATATTTTGATGGCGGCTATGGGAGAGATAAAACAGGCAAGAGAAACATATATGCTGAAAGATTGAAAAATTTAAAAGAAGATTCTACACAGTTAAAAGATATTGATATTAAATGTTGTGACTTCAAGGATTTTACAGGGTATAAAAATTGTCTATTTTATTTTGATCCACCATATAAGGGGACAAAACAATATTCTAAGCAGTTTATTGACTACAATTCTTTTTATGATTTCCTTCGTAAACTTTCGGAGAATAATATAGTAATAATTAGTGAATATTCTATGCCGGATGACTTTAAATGTATTTGGCAAAAAGAACGCAAGGTTTTACAGAAGTCAGATAGAACAGTTGGTGATAAGGCGATTGAAAAATTATTTATATTAGAGAAGAATGATTGAAATGTGAGTTTCAAGAGGAGGAATATATGGGTTCAACAAGAGATAATATATACATTGATATTAATAAAAGAACATTTTTTTTGGCGGATAATATAGATAATGAATCCGCCGGTAAACTTATGTGGGATATTTTATACTTAATTAGAGAAGATAAAGAGCAAGATAAAAAAATATTATGCTATAACCGTGAGCCAATCAAATTATATATTAATTCTTATGGAGGTTCAATAGATGATATGTGGGGTTTAATTGATATAATTCTTGCAAGCAAAACTCCAATTTATACATATTGTCTTGGATATGCGCAAAGTGCAGCATTTAACATTTTCTTAGCAGGACATAAAAGATTTTGTCTTGAACATTCAGTGTTTATGTATCATCAGATGTCTTATTGGAGAGACGGGAAACACCAAGACTTTGTTGAAAACAGGGTCGAAATGGACAACATTAATAAGCAAAACGAAGAATACGTAATAAAAAGAACAAAAATTCCTGAAGATGTTATTAGGAATGTTCGTGTGACAAAGAAAGATTTCTATATCCATTCTTCTAAGGCAATAGAATATGGCGTTGTAGATAAGATTTTAATGTAAATAGATGCTGAAATTGAACTTAGATAAAATAAAGGAGAATAACATTATGAAAGATAACAAAATAAAATTTACAACAAACGAGTCTGATGATTGGTCAATTCTTCAATGTGGAGATTTTAAAACATGCAATCATCAAATTTCTAAAGAAGAATGGGTAGAACTACTAAGATATCTTGGACATGAAGTAGACTACAAAGAGATTTCAGATGAAGATATGCAGGAATTGATGTAAATGGATACTGATTTGATATATGATGCTATTGATGTGATTGAGATATTGTGTGATTGCATAAGAGACGCGCCAGCAAGTTGCGATGCATGTTACTTAAATGAATATCCTGAAACATGTAAAGCAAATAGAGTTATTGAGGAATTTGAAAAATATAGAAATGAGAATAACTAACGAATTATATTTTTTAATGGATTACATCAATACATAGAAATGGAGAAATAAAAATATGAAGTGTTTGATAACATCGGCAACGCTTATGGGCGGGAAATGGATACTTGAGAAATATCCTAATTTAAATAACTATCAGCCATCTATAGATGAATGTTTTATATACAATTACATTTTCGATGGCTTTGGTACTCAGGACGTTATTATTGTTGAAATTAATGATTTATGTCAATTAATTGATGACTTCAAAGAAGGTGTTATTATACTCTCCCGTGAAAATGATGGCTTTGAATACGACGACTTATTTGAAAAGTACAATATTAAATATCACATAATAATTTATGATGATTATATAGAGTAAATTATAGCTGTCAAACGAAAGGAATAGAATGAACAAAAAATACAACATTATTTATGCAGACCCTCCTTGGGATTACGGCAATACCAAAAATCTTAATGGTGAATTTTGGGGGGGATGGCAGACAAGCACTATGATGTAATGAAGTTTAAGGATTTGTGTGAATTACCCATAGACAATATTACCAAAGATGATTGTTTTCTATTTTTATGGGTTACGTCACCGTTCTTAGAAAAAGGATTTGAACTTATTAAAGCGTGGGGCTTTAAATATGCAACGGTTGGATTTGTATGGGTAAAAATGAAAAATGATATGTCCGAAGTTCGTAAAGACGGATTGGGCAAGTATACGATTTCAAATGCTGAATATTGTCTGATTGCTCGTAAAGGTAAGTATTGGAGAAATGCAAGAAATGTACAGCAGATTATAGAATATCCAAAAACAGAGCATTCGGAAAAACCAAAAGAAATAAGAGATAAAATTGTTTCATTGTGTGGTGATTTACCAAGAGTAGAATTGTTTGCAAGAGATTTATGTAAAGGTTGGGATTCTATTGGCAATGAAATAGATGGTAAAGATATTAGAGATGTTATAAAATAGATTAATTTTAATTCAACAGAGCAATTCTGCTCAAACTTTCCGGAAAACAAATAGAGGATATATTATTGTAGCTACAAAACAAGATTTAGAAAGGATAAGAATGTTCACAGTGAGTAAACCTGCGCAGGTACTAATTAAAGGTGAACAAATTTGAAAAATACAATAGAAAAAGATTGGACAGGAAACAAGAACAGTATCTTTAAAACATTAGGTGCAAGTAACCACACTGACAAAGAAAGACAAAATGAAGATTATTATGCAACTGACCCTATAGCAATAGATGTTCTTATTAGAGATGGAAAAGTGACATTTGATAAGCCTATTTGGGAGTGTGCTTGTGGACGAGGGGATTTATCTGATAGATTGAAAGCTTATGGATATGATGTGTATTCTACCGATTTAGTTTATAGAGGTTATGGCAAAGGCGGAATTGATTTTCTTACATATAACGGGACTTGGGATGGAGACATTCTAACCAATCCACCATATAAATATGCCAAAGAGTTTATTGAACATGCAATGGAGATAATTCCTAAAGGTCGTAGAGTATTTATGTTTTTAAAAGTACAGTTTCTTGAAGGTAAGGCTCGTAGAAAATTATTTGAAAAATATCCGCCTAAATGTGTCTATGTATCAAGCAGCCGAATCCTTTGTGCAAAGAACGCAATGTTTGATGAGATGAAAGCTGGCGGTGGTAGTGCGGTGGCTTATGCGTGGTTTGAGTTTGAGAAAGGATATAAAGGAAAGAGTGAATTGAAATGGATAAATTAAGGGAGAAATTATATAAAGAAATGGAGAGTTGGGTTAGTGATTTGGTCGCTAACTCCGACTTGCCAAAACGTGAATTATTATCAGCTTATGCATATGAATATTGCATTAAGGACGAGTTCATTGATTTTTTCGATGGTTGTAATGATGAAGAATGGAATGATTATTATAATGACCTGCTTCAAAAAGACAACACATTGGAATATCTATACGGAGAATATATGAAATGTGACACAGCCAATATACAAGATGTCATTATTGATTTTATGTATTTTGATAAGGGATATTATGAATTTGTAAAATAAAAACAGAAGGAGAATATTAATATGGATAATTTAATATCATCAGATATTTTGTGGTCAGCACAAGAAGCACAACAAAAGACGAAAGAAGTTCTTAAAAATTATAACAGTCAAGAACTAAGTGAAATTTCAAAACGAATTAAAGAGACGGTTGCCAGAGGTGGAGTTTCTATAATGTATATAGGAGAACTGAGTGATGGAACAGTCAACAAATTAAAAAGTCTTGGTTATAATATTTTTGATGCATCATCTTATTCGACGGCATATGAAATCAGTTGGGAATGACCAAATGAAAGTTCGGTTTCAAAGGAAGAATATTAAAATTAGAAAGGAAATAAACAATATGCCAAATTGGTGCGAAGGAATGCTAAAGATTAGAGGTAAACAAGAAGATGTTTTTTGTCTATTAATAAATAATCTATCGGTTTGGAAGACAGTTTTGCAAAAAGAGCCCTCAATCAGTATAGTAGAAATTCCCGATGAAGATGGAATTAAAATAGACGTAAAAAATAAAACCATACATGTAAATAATCTGGCTTATATAAAGGGTACATGTAGAAATTTTGTAGAACCAAACGATATAGAAGTATATAAAGGTGTAGACGGCAATAGTTGTGTGGCTCTTGAATTTAAGGGTGCATGGGTTATAAATAGTGAACCATATGTTAATTTATCAAGAAAGTATAATGTAGATATTAAAATTGAAGCATTTGAACGAGGCATGGAATTTAGCCAATTTATTCTTATCGAGAAAGGCGAATTAAAAGAAGATAAGGATATAAAATATGATAATTATGTATGGGATTGTGTAATGCCCAATTTGGGTGGCTGATGGCTTACAAAAACAAAGGAAGAAAACAAAATGTTCGCAGACCTTTTAAAATTTTTACATAATCAACGTGATTTTATTCTTATTGTGAAAGTAATCGTAACTTTCCCAGCCACTTCGGTATTTAAAAATGAGACTCATAAACTTGGCGATAATGTCTCTATGATAATAACGAAAAAGAAGAATGTGTCGGACTGTTCATATGCATTTCTGTTCTATCCATCTTTATGTTGCAAAAAAATGTGAACTACCAGAATATCAAGAATACACGATAAAAGAAAATGAGCGAGCATACAATCGAGAAATAAGTAAAATAGTGCAAAAATATAAAGATAAGAATGATGCAAGTGAAGTTGCTTATAAGGTCGAATATGATGATTTTAGTTGGTAACAGAAGAAAGAGAGAATATTTAAGTATGGAAAAAGTTTATGTTGTTGAAGAATTTAATGATGAAAGAACTACTAAAGAGGTAAAAGCTATATTTAAGGATAAGAAGAAAGCGGAAGAATATTGTTCTTGTCATATTGACTGTAGTATTAAAGAATGTAATTACAGTGATGATAAAACTTACACACCTTTCAATCGAGTTCTTATACAAGGCAAAATTAATGGTCAGTCATTTCCTAGCTATACATTTCAGCGTCTGTCAAAAGAGGATGATGATTCGGAAAGTAAAGAATTTGTATATGTTTTCCAATCATTTGGTGACACTAATGTTAAATTTGTAGTAAACAAAATACTTACTGATAATTATGACGAAGAAACAGAAAAATTGAAATATGCACAAATATTACAAGATATTATGAATATTAGTAAAATACAACTCGAAGAAATTCAGATAGAAGGATTTGAACAAACAAGTGGTGGTCTTGATTCAACTCGGTTCAAATTGACAAAAATTATTGCTGAAAAGTTTAATATAAAATTTGAAGATTAAATAACGAAACTTTCGTTTCAAAGAAAGGAGAATATATTATATGAAATATTCAGTAGAAATAGGCTTTAATGGAATAATTACACAGTCTTTAGAGGAGGTAGGTTTCCCCAATCAAACAATAAGTATCTCAACAGAATATCCAGGTACAAAGATAGGATGTGGTTTGTCTAATAATATAAAGCAAATTGTCAAAGATTTTAACGCACAACATTCTGGTAGCATAGGTAATCGAAATATTTACAAGATTCTAAGAGAAACAATTAATGAGTGGTTATTGAAATTAGAAACGGAAGTAATGATAGAAGATGTAGAAAATACAAACGAAGAAAAGAGCAGATAAAAAGATGGAGGCGGAAGAATGGGAATTTTAGATGTATTGGTAATAATGTTTATTGTCCTGAAAATACTTGGGTTAATACAGTGGTCATGGTTATGGGTACTTAGTCCAATTTGGATAATAGGCATTTTGGCTATTATACATAGCATTTTTAAAGATATATAAATAAGGAGAATACATAAAATGAAATTTGAAAATACAGAGGTTTACGGCTTTAAACGTGCACTCAAGGGGATGAGAAATCCACTTGAATCATGGCATAAAAACGATACGGTTGAGGAGAACGGAAAAGTTGTAATCGGTGAGAACGATTTGGGACTTGCTCAAAGACTTATAAAAGCAGGTAGTGAACATAGAAAATTTATGCGTCAGATTTTTGTATCGGTTGATATAACAGCTCCAATGTACTTTATGGCTGAACTTGATACTTATAAAATAGGTATTACTAGAAACAGTAGCAGTTTTATGCATAAAGGTGTTTCTAAAACATTTGAAATAGAAGATTTTGAATATGGTGATGAAAGAGTTAAAGAAATTTTAACTACAAGAAAAAAAAATAATCCTTATAAGGGCACAGAAACAATTTTATATCCATACGAAACAAATGAATATAAACTATATAAATGCCAGAATGGAAGAGAATATGAAGTATATAAAAATGGCAGACTTTATTCATTACCGTTTACATACGTAGATACTCTTGGAAGGAGTAGAACGTTTCCGAAAAGAGAAGTTAGTCCTTCTGTTACAAAAAACGGATATTGGGAAGTTAATATTGGTGGAAGGAACGGAGAAAAATGGTTATTGCATAGATTGATAGCGAATGTATGGTTAGACAATCCTAATAATTGTGAAACAATAGATCATATTGATTGCAATAAAAATAATAATTGCGTTGAAAATTTACAATGGGTTACTAGAGAAGAAAATATAAAAAGAGAATTTGATAATTGTTTAATGCGAAATAACAGCATGTATGCGAACTATCTGAACTGGAAAAAATCTTCAAAAATAGATTTATTAAAGAAAAAACAAATTAGAGATTTGGGGAAAACAAACATGTTGCAATCTGATATTGCAAATTTAATGGATGTATCTCAATCGCAAGTTTCTGTTATTTTAAGAGATGTCGATAATACTTCCGAGAACAGGCAATTATTTGAAGAGTGTCTTACTTGGGAAACTTTATTAGCGTCATTAAATGATTTAAGAGAAAAATATTTAGATACTAAGGATTATTTTTATTTCAAAGAAATTCGTAGACTGTTACCGTCTTCATATCTATACAAATCCACAATTACTATGAATTATGAAAATATTCGTAATATGTATTTTCAACGAAAAAATCATAAACTTACAGAATGGTCAAAGTCATTCATCGATTGGGCGAGAACACTTCCGTATGCACAGGAATTGATATTTCCTGATGAGGGGGAGAATATATAAATGTACGTTGTATTCTATGGTTGTGGAAGCTATAAAATCTTCCACACCAAAGAGGAGGCTTTAATTTTTTGCGAAAATTTAAGGATAACATGGGTAGATAAGGTGGGTTAAATGAATAAAATAACACGAATGAAAGAATTAATTGCTGAATTAAATAATGCGGCAAATGCTTATTATAATACGGAAGAATCGATAATGAGCGATGCGGAATTCGATTCAAAACTTGAAGATTTACGTTCATTGGAAGAAGAAACAAATATAACAATGGCAAATAGCCCAACACAAAAAGTTGGAACGGAAGTATTGGATAGTATCGCTAAAGTAGTGCATAAGACACCAATGCTATCACTTAATAAATGCCACTCAGTCGAAGAAATTGAGAAGTTTGCAAATTATCGTCCCCTTGTTGCTTCTATAAAATTAGACGGTTTGTCGTGTAGATTGATTTATGAGAATGGTGAATTGGTAAGAGCTGAGTCAAGGGGCAATGGTATAGAAGGTAATGATATTACTCAGGCAGTAAAACAATTTCAAAATGTTCCGTTACATATTAATAAGGAAGGAACTTATGTTATTGATGGTGAGGCGTTGATAACACTTGATGATTTCGCCAAGATAAATAAAGACGGACAGTTTAAAAATAGTCGTAATCTTGCTGCCGGTACATTATCAAGTCTTGATACGTCAGTTGTAAAAGATAGACGATTGAGTTGGTTTGCGTGGGAAGTTGTCGAAAATGATAGTACCGATGAAACGAACCTTTCATTCCATAATCAACTCGCAGAAGCAAGTGAATTAGGGTTTGATGTAGTTCCGTTTTTTGATGTTGTTTCGTTTGAAAACGTACATATGGACTATCAGGTAGTAATAGATGAAATGTTGGACATTGCGGAACAAGAATGCCTTCCACAAGATGGAGTTGTTTTTAAATTTGATGATGTGCAATATGGTAAATCTCTTGGCAACACAAGCCACCATTTCAGAAATGGTATCGCTTTTAAGGTTAAGAATGATTCAGTAGAAACCACATTGAAGAATATTGAATATACAATCGGTAAAACAGGAGTATTAACTCCAACGGCGGTATTTGAGTCAGTAGAAATTGAAGGTACTACTGTTGAAAGAGCAACTCTACATAATATATCAATAATGAAAGAATTATTAGGAAATCCTTGGATTGGTCAGAAAATCGGAGTATTTAAAGCAAATCTCATCGTTCCTGCTATTCGTTGGGGCGAAATAGATAACCACACTACAAAAAGACAATACATACCAATCCCAACACATTGTCCTATATGTCATCAACCGACCACAATCAAGAAGGACAATGACTCAGAAGTTTTGATTTGTACAAATGAATATTGTGAGGGAAAGTTATTAAAAAGACTGTCTCATGCAGTTTCAAAAAATGCTCTTAATATTGAAAACTTATCAGAAGCATCTCTAAAAAGATTTATTCAACTTGGATATATAAAGTCCATCAAAGATATTTATCATCTTGAAGATTTTAAAGAACAAATTCAATCTCTTGAAGGTTTTGGTCAAAAATCTGTCGAAAAGCTATTGTCAGCAATTCAGAAAAGTAGAAATACGACATTGGCTCAATTTCTGTATTCATTAAGCATTCCGTTGTTGGGGAAAAGTGCAAGCAAAGATATTTCAAAAGTATGTGAAAATGATTTTAATATATTTGTGAATGTATTGTCAAACAAGGAGAGAAAAGCATTTACGCATATTGATGGTATTGGAATTGAGTTAGCTATGTCTATGACTGACTATTGGAACAAATATAATTTAGATATTTTAGATTTAGCAAATGAGTTCATTTTTGAAAAAGAAAAGGAGAATAGTACAGTAGATACACTTCAAGGTAAAAGTTTTTGTATTACCGGAAAGTTAATCAGCTACTCTAATCGTGCCGAATTAGTTAAAGAGATTGAAAGTCATGGTGGCAAAGTTGTAAGTTCTGTTACAAAAAAGACAGATTATTTAATCAACAATGATACCGAAAGTGTGTCATCAAAAAATAAAACAGCTAAGAGTTTGGGTATTCCAGTTATTAGCGAAGTCAAATTCAAACAAATGATAGAAGGAGAAAAATAATATGATTCATATTCAGAAAAGTAATGAGGGAATAGATATTCCAAAGAAAGATTTTGCCAGTATTAATATCTCTACTAATCTTTACTTTAACGGTAGAGAAATAAAGAGATACGTCAACAAAGTTCATATGAAGATTAAGCCGTCCGATAATGCATTATGCGAAGATGAACGCATTGACAGAGAAGATTGTATATATAAACTTGAAGAACTTAAAGATATTATATCAATTACTATTGACGGCGAAACTTATAAAGTACCATGGAAAGACAGTAAAAAGGAATACAACGTAAATGTATGGGAGGATACAAAGAAAAATGGTGATGAGGTTGAAATAACAATCTTTAAACCAATGGAGAAAAATAGAAAATGATTTATTCAAACAATGATCCAATGGCAATTTCAGCTATGGAGATTGCAAGGACAGGTAACTATGGAGAATATGATTATGATGATTCTCCGATAATTTGTCCAATTTGTAACGAAGAGGCAGAAGTATTATATAAGAACATATTCAATAATGAGATTGTTGGATGTAATGAATGTATAAAAGAAACTTATGAAAACGAATGAGAAAGGAATTTAAACAATGAGAAATTTAAGAAAAGTAATATGTGGAGTAATGGCAGTTGTATCAATGGCAACAGGAATGATGAGCGTAAGTGCAGACGAAACAAAGTGGGAAACACATTATGTTTCTGCTCAAAACGGTTTGAACTGTCGAATCAAACCAAGCACAGAAGATAGTGAAATAATCAAGGTATTCCCAAGGGGAACAGAACTTCAAGTCATAGGTGTTGATGGAACAGGTAAGTGGTATGAAGTTTGGGACGGCGAAACTCAAGGATATTGCTATGGTACATATTTTGTTGATAATAAAGAAGATTTGGACAAACAAGAAGTTGCAAGTGACTCAAATGGTAAAACAAAAGGCAAATATCTTGGTAGATTTAAAATTACACATTATTGTCCATGTTATACATGTAATGGCTCAAATAGTGGTCGCACAGCGTGGGCAGGTCAAATTATTCCTGGTCAAACTATTGCGGTTGACCCATCTGTAATCGGAAAACTACAATGGGTGTACATAGATGGTTATGGTTATAGACGAGCCGAAGATTGTGGAGCTTTTGGAGGCAATCATATTGACGTAGCAGTACCAACTCATTCAATGGCATTAGACATGGGTGTTGTGTACAAAGATGTTTATCTTGCAGAATAAGAAAGGAGAAATTTCATAATTGGCAACTAAGGCACGATTGAGAGAACTTGCACACGCTGATTTGGAACGTGAATGTAGGGCATATAAGAGTAGAAGTGGAGAAGTCGTCATTCGACAGGCTTCTCCTGAAGAATTGAAAAAATACAGAGCAATAGCGAATATAACACGAAAAAGAAAGGGATTAAAATTGCTATGATAGAAACGATTGTTTTAATAGATACAATGGAAAAAATTAAGAAGTTCAATGTAGCATGCCAACATCATATAGGTGATGTTACGGTTTGTAGTGGTAGAAATATTGCGGACGGCAAAGAATTATATAAGTATAGAATTGATGGTAAGTCGATACTTGGTTTGTATAGTCTTGATTTGTCTACTCCGGTTAAGGTTGAGATAGAAGGTGATATAGATGAAGAACTAAAGTCAGTTATTAACGAAATGATAGCTTAATTTAAGGAGAAATGCGTATGGCAAAAAACTTGTATTGTGTAGTTGGCGAAAGTGGAAGTGGCAAAGATACAATTGTAAATTATATGTGTAATCGGTATGGTTATACAAAAGTTATATCTAATACCACTCGTCCAATAAGAACAAATGATGAAAATGATAAGTTGAATCATATATTCTCGAATGTTGAACAATATCAGAAAGATAAAGAGAATAATGAAGTAGTAGCAGAAACTTTTTTTAATGATGATTATTATTGGGCGACAAAAACACAAGTCGATAATTCTGATTTTTATATTATAGATATAAAAGGGTTAAAACATCTACAAGATACATATAGGGACAAAATGATCTTCACTATATATGTGGAAACAAATGAAGCCACACGTAAACTTCGTATGGAAGAACGTGGGGATAGCGAAGAAAAGATTGAAGAAAGAATTAAAAACGACAAAGAAGCTTTTGCCGATGTTGATTACCAACATTGGGATTGTATCATAAGGAATTCAAGACATTCTGATTTGAGTGTGATTGCAATGAAGTTAAATGATGTGATTAAAAGCTTTGAGTCAAAGGAGGAATGATGTTGCAAGTTATTAAACGTGACGGAAGAACAGTAGAATTTGATAAATCAAAGATAAGAAATGCTGTCTTGAAAGCATTTGAAGAAGTAGATAGTGAAATTTCTCAGGAAGCAAAAAACAAGGCTTCCGAAATTGCTTCTTATATTTTTAAGGAAGATAAGACAATATGTGTTGAGGATATTCAAGATATTGTTGAAGAAAAATTAATGGCAAGCAAACGCAAAGATGTTGCAAGAGCTTTTATTATTTATAGAAATAATCGTACAAAGATACGTGAGAAAAATATGAAGTTAATGAAAGACATATCTGAAAAGCTTACGGCAACAAATGTCCAAAATCAAAATGCCAATGTGGATGAAAAATCTTTTGGTGGTAGAGTGGGCGAAGCAAGTGATGTTGTATTAAGACAATATGCACTGGATAATTGTATGTCTGAAATGGCAAAAAATAATCATCTGAATAATGAAATTTATATTCATGATTTGAATTCATATGCTATTGGTTCTCATAATTGTTTGACTATCCCATTTGATAAATTGCTTGCTAATGGGTTTAACACAAGACAAACAGATGTTAGACCCGCACAATCAGTAAGCACTGCATTTCAACTTGTGGCAGTTATTTTTCAATTACAATCATTACAACAATTCGGAGGTGTATCAGCTTCTCATATTGATTGGACGATGATTCCGTATGTAAGAAAGAGTTTTAGAAAGCATTTAAAAGATGGATGTCGATACATATCTCGGGGAGAGTCCATACTTGAAAAGCTTTTAGAATCGGACGCAGAAATAGGATTTGAAACTCATGCAATTAAATATAATTATCCACAAATTTATCAATATGCATTTGATATGACCGAAAAAGAAGTATATCAAGCTGTTGAAGGTCTATATCACAATTTAAATACATTACAGAGTAGGTCAGGAAATCAATTACCTTTTACTTCAATCAACTATGGTACTTGTACAGAGCCAGAGGGACGAATGGTAATAAAAGCCCTTCTCGATGTTTCTATAAAAGGTATTGGTAAACTACATAAAACTTCGATTTTTCCTTGTGGAATATTCCAATGTATGAATGGAGTAAATCGAAAACCGAGAGACCCTAACTATGATTTATTTAGATTAGCGTTGCGTTCAACTGCTCAACGATTATATCCAAATTATGCTAATGTAGATTGGTCTGGTAACGAAGGGTATGATAAAAATGACCCAAAGACATATTTTTCAACCATGGGTAAGCGTAAACTACAGCCCAATTTAAACCGATTGAACCTCGTTGCTTAGAGGGTGTGGCTAAATGAAGTTGCTAACGGATAGGTCTTAGAGAGAAGAAATTCAATGACCTAAGATGAGTCCGTGCTAAGTAATTAAGAATTCTTAATTAAAAGTGTATCGACTAACTGTGATGAGTGTAGCAGTGTAGGACTAGAGATAAGCACTAGTTCCAAGCAGTCGGCTCGTTGACGAGAGTGGTTGACTCTGAGAGATAATATAGTCAGTGCCATTGGTGACAATGGAATAACATGTGTAGAACGGCAAATGGATGGGATGTTAATGGATTCGGTCAATTAAAAGATGGTAGGGGTAATATTTGTCCTGTTACAATTATTATGCCAACATTGGCGATGGAAGCAATAGATGAGGTATGGAATAAAATTCCGACTGAAAGCAAAGAACATATTCAAGTTTCAAAATATGATTGGTGTAAACATGATATTGTTATTGAAACCTTTATGTCTATTTTAGACAGAAAAATTCATGAAGCAAAAGATATGTTAATCGAAAGATTTGAATGGATTTGTTCTCAATCACCAGATTCAGCAAAATTTATGTATGAAAATGGTGTTATGGAGGGGTACGTTCCAGAAGAAGGTATTGTATCAGCATTGAAACACGGTACATTAGGTATAGGACAAATAGGATTGGCAGAAACACTTCAAGTTCTTATTGGACAAGACCATACAACAGATATAGGTATGGAATTAGCCAAGAGAATAGAAAAACTATTCTACAATCGTTGCAAAGAATTCAAAGAAGAATATAAATTGAATTTTGGAGTGTATTTTACACCGGCAGAGAATTTATGTTATACCTCAATGCAAAAGTTCAAAGATAAATACGGTGTCATAAAGAATGTTTCAGATAAAGAATTCTTTACAAATAGCGTTCATGTTCCAGTGTGGACGAATGTGACACCTATTCAAAAAATCGACATAGAATCTCAACTGACAGGGTATAGCAGTGCTGGCTGCATAGATTATGTTGAACTAAATGGTAGTGTAAAGAACAACATTGATGCTCTTGAAACTATAGTGAATTATGCAATGGACAAAGATATTCCGTATTTTGCGATTAATGTTCCGAATGATATGTGTATGAACTGTGGATACACAGACGATATAGCCGATAAATGCCCTATGTGCGGATGTGACAAAATTAGAAGATTACGTAGAGTAACTGGATATCTTACCGGTGATTATAAAAGTGCATTTAATAAGGGCAAACAGCAAGAAGTCGAAATGAGAATTTCGCATCAGACTTTTGAAAACACAAAGGAGAATATATAAGTAGGCAATATGAATTATCTACAAATTACACATGAAGATGTATGCAATGGCAATGGATTGAGAGTCAGTTTGTGGGTATCAGGTTGTTCTCATCGTTGTTTGAATTGTCACAATCCTGAAACATGGGATACAGCAAGTGGAATTCCTTTTGATGAATATACTAAAAAAGAAATTTTCGACGATTTATCTCAAGATTATATTGACGGAATAACCATTACCGGCGGAGACCCTTTATTCGAGTTTAATCTAAACGAAGTCTATGAATTGATTAAAGAAATCCGAAACTTATTCCCAAATAAAACAATTTGGTTATATACGGGATATTCTTGGGAAAATATTATGAATTATAAATCTTGTTCATCAGACAACTTTGATTATATAGAAGAAAGTTATGTTGATGGATTATATGAAATACGAAAAGAGATTATTTCGTTATGTGACATTGTTGTAGACGGAGAATATATAGATGAGAAAAGAGATCTAACTCTTGAATGGCGAGGAAGTTCAAATCAAAGAGTAATTGATGTAAAACAAAGTCTCGCCCAAAACAAGATTGTTCTATATTGTGACTAAAATGACAGACATAAAAACATACAACAGAATCAAAGACTTCATAGAAAGTCAATTTAAAGTGTATCTTACTCCGTATCAAGAAATGCTTCTACATTATTATCTTGATACGGAAGTTCAAGATAAATTATCTTCACTTTATGAAGATACAAAATAAGACCCCATATTAAAATGAGGTCTTAGTAATCAATTATGGAGTTCTAACTCAGCGTTAACTGAAGCTCCACTGATTTTCACAGTTGCATTATGATAATGCAAAATGGTGCTGAGAACCATCCCTGTAAATCTGATAATGCCTTTGAGTATAACGACTGTTAGGGCAAAAACAAATATCATTATTGCTATTAAAGCAATAAGCTGTTCAGGGCTGTTACACTGCACTGCAATGTTCAAAACATCTGACATTCAGTATCCTCTCTTTCTGTATACACTTACAAAACGGATTATGCTGAAACAAAGATGTGGTTTCGTAGCGTATGCAAATATATTATATCAAAATTTGGATATTGATGTCAATGTTGGAACATTCAAAGAACAACGTAAAGGATATATACCTGCTATATCCGAACGGGAGAAAGGAATTTAATGGTAGTAACGAAAGGAAAAAGAACCGTAAGTTTAGTTTTAGGAAGTTTATTTTTTGCGACAAGTATGATTAATTCATATGCAATGCCAAATATAAGCGAAAATGTGACGAATGACATAAGTGATGTGTGGTCAGTTCACTATACAACACAAGTCATTGAGAAAGCATTAGAGCCAACTCCGTCACCAACACCTGAACCAACCCCAAGTCCTACACCAACGCCAACACCCTTAAATCAAAAAGCAGTAGAAACTGCAAAACAATATTTAGGCGTTCCATATGTATGGGGAGGAACAACACCAAGTGGGTTTGATTGTAGTGGACTTGTTCAATATGTTTATGGACAAATAGGTGTAAGCATTAGCCGAACAACCTACACTCAAGTCAACGAAGGAAGATATGTGTCACGAGATGAATTACTTCCTGGTGATTTAGTATTCTTCGGCGATAGTTTATCTCCACATCATGTAGGAATGTACATAGGAAACGGAATGATGATTCATGCTCCTCAAACAGGTGACGTAGTAAAAATTGCAAGCTTATCAGCAAGAAGTGATTATGCTACAGCACGAAGAATAGTTGAATAGGATAGAAAGGAAGAATGATAAAAAATATGATAGCAACTTTTAATTCAATTCTTCTCATTATAGCTATTGCGTTGATACTGGTTCATTATTTTTTAGATAAACCAGAAAATAATCGGGATATAGCTATTTTGGAGAAAGTAAGCAAAGACCAATTTATAAACGATATGAAAGCCACTTTTGGTACAAAGTATGACTATCAACAACTTTCAGACTATTATGACCTTTTAAACCCTCCTACAAGGGCTACAAAGGGCTCTGCTGGCTATGATTTTGAAAGTCCAATTTCATTTGAATTAAAGTCGGGTGAAACAATAAAAATACCAACAGGTATCAGAGCAGTAATAGATGAAAATTGGGTGTTGAAGATATATTCGAGAAGTAGTTTGGGATTTAAGTATCGCTTATGGTTGGATAACCTTACAGGAATAATCGACAGCGATTATTCAAACAGTGATAATGAGGGTCATATATTTATCAAAGTGACAAACAATTCGCTTGAAGATAAAATTGTAAAAATCAATCGTGGTGACAAATTTGCACAGGGCATTTTCGTGCAGTATGGAACTGTAATTGATGATGATGTCGTTGAAGAGAGAAACGGTGGCTTTGGAAGTACAAATAAGTAAATAGGAGATTGTTATTATAGAAAGGGTGATATATGACGACTAATAATAGATATAATAACAAAAAACTTTTATCTGTAACAGATCTTTGTGAGTATCTTGGAATGGGGAAAACAACTATTAGAAAAATGCTTTCTGAACCAAATTGTCCTTATGTATGCAGGATAAATGGTAGAGTATTTGCAAATAAAACGATATTGGATAAATATATAGATCAAAATACAGGTAGATAAGACTTGAAAAATAAATCATAATATTATATAATATAATCGTTATAGAAATTATGATTTATTTTTCTTTTTGATTAAGGAGAATAAATTATGGGAAAAGATTTAAAAGGAAAGGAATTAGGAGAAGGTTTATGTCAAATTAAAGATGGAAGGTATATGGCAAGATATACTGATATTTTTGGAAAAAGAAAAACAATTTATGGACATAAACTAAAAGAGGTAAAGGAAAAATTCACAAAAGCAAAATATGAGAATGCTGTTGGATTAGGTATAAATTCTAATACTGTTACCATGAATGAATTACATGGCATGTGGATAAATGAAAGAAGAATGACTTGTAAACCATCGACGGTCTATAATTCTGAAAAAATTTATTACAAACATGTCGCACCGACAATGGGGCTTTTAAAAATAAATAATATCGAACTTTTTCATATAAATCAATTTTTAAATGAGAAAAGAAAAAGTGTTTCGGTTCATACGATAAACAATATAAAGACAGTTCTAAGTGGTATGTTTAAAATGGCTCAAAAGCAAAAATATATGATAGTTAATCCAATAACATTATTAGAAACATGTAAAAATTATGAAGTAGATGTAAATAAAAAAAGAAAAATCTTAACAGACGATGAGATTAATACTTTATTAACATATGCCACAAGCAAAAAACATTGTTTTATTGATTTGTATAAATTTTTGCTTATGACAGGAGTAAGAATAGGAGAAGCCCTTGCGTTGAGATGGTCGGATGTTGATTTTGAAAAAAGAGTAATATCAATTAATAAAACATTTATGCAAACTGTAAAAGTCAAAAAATATAATCAAACTCCAAAATCAAAATCATCAGTTAGACTTATGCCTATTTCGGATGAATTATTAGAGTTATTGAATTTTCATAAAACAACTAAATTTTCAGGTGATGATTTTGTATTCGTAGGTAAACGAAAGCAACCATTGTCAAAAAATTCTGTGGATAGAAGTTTAGACAATTTAATAATAGGGTTTAATAAAAAAGAGGAAGATTTAGCACAAAAGGAAAATAGAGAACCACAATTTCTTCCTCATATACACCCACATATGTTTCGTCATACATTCGCCACGAAATGTTTTGAGAAAAATATACCACCTAAAATTGTTCAAAAGTATTTAGGGCACGCTTCTGTTAAAACAGCTTTAGATGTTTATACTCATATTCAAAATGATACGTTATTTAATTATATTAATGAATTACATATCGTTTAAAATTGGTATCAAATTGGTATCAGAGAAATATAAAAACGCGAGAAACATAGTATTTAAGCCATTCTCAGCTTCCTGTGGACAACTGAGAAAAAAAGTGATATAATATCAAAAACTATAATTCTTTAGTGAAATGAGGTGATTTTCAAAATGCAGTTTGGTGCGGTTACCGATATAGGAATGCACAGAAAAATTAATGAGGACAATTATTACGTAAATGAAAGCGACACGTTCCCTTACGCAGTTGTTGCGGACGGAATGGGCGGTCATCAAGCCGGTGAAGTCGCAAGTATGATGGTTGTCGATATTATAGAAAACCACTTAGAAAAAAATCTTGATACCGAACTCGACTATGTAGAGGCAGGAGAAGTTATACGTCAGGCGTTTATATCGGCGAACAGTATCATATACAATTATGCAAAGAATCATTATAAAGTAATGGGAATGGGAACAACGGCGACGCTTGCAATGATTTATCAAAACAAGATTATTACGGCACACGTCGGAGATTCACGAGCCTATATGATAGGTGACGAAATCAAACAGATAACAAAAGACCATTCCTATGTACAGGAACTTGTATCAAGAGGTGAAATAAGTCCCGAAATGGCAAAAAATCACCCTAAAAAGAACTACATAACGCGTGCTATGGGTGCAGAGGACACCGTAAAAGTAGATATTTCGATTAAACCTTATAACGGTGAAACTCTTGTGCTATGCTCTGACGGCCTTACAAATTTCGTAGAGGACGATGAAATCAGAACATATATTAAAAATAAAAGCAACCTTCAGAAAAGTGCGGAAGAACTTGTAGCACTTGCAAATGAACGAGGCGGCGGAGATAATATTACCATTGTGGCTTTGGAAAGGGAGAAATGTGATAATGAACAGTGATAATTTAGTTGGAATAACACTTGGAAATAGATATGATATGCTTGAAAAAATCGGTACGGGCGGTATGGCTACCGTTTACAAGGCGAAAGATACGCTTTTAAACCGATATGTTGCGATAAAAATACTTCGTGATTCACTTGAGGGTGAAGAACAAGTTGTTTCAAACTTTATAAAAGAGGCTCAGTCATCGGCAAGTTTGGTACACAATAATATTGTGTCTGTTTATGATGTCGGCGAAGAGGGCGGTCTTAATTATATGGTTATGGAATACGTCGACGGCATTACACTTAAAGAATACATAAAGCAAAAGGGCGCACTTCCTTGGCAGGAGGCGTGCGACTTTGCTATTCAGATAGGACAAGGTATAAGTGAGGCACATTCGATTAATATAATACATCGTGATATTAAGCCTCAAAATATACTTATGACAAAGGACAAGACTTTAAAAGTAACGGACTTCGGTATTGCCAGAGCTGTTGCGGGAGAAACTACCGTTGTCGGCGGAAGTGCTTTGGGATCGGTGCATTATATTTCACCTGAACAGGCAAGAGGAGGATTTACTGACGCAAGAAGTGATATATATTCACTCGGTATTGTGCTTTACGAAATGCTTACCGGAAAAGTTCCGTTTGACGGTGATACACCTGTAAGCGTTGCACTTATGCACCTTGAAAAAGAACCGGTAAACGTTAAATGCGTAAATCTTGATATACCGACTGATTTGGCGTATGTTACAATGAAAGCAATTTCAAAAGAACAAAGTAACAGATACCAAAATGTACAGGAATTTGTTGACGATCTTCATGCTGTACTTGCAGACGAGCCACTTCCGAGCCGTGATGATGTATATGAAGAAGTCGTACCGCAGGAAGATTATGCGTATGACGATGAAAGCGATTTTGACGATAATCTTGATGTACCGGAAACGGTAGAGGAGGAAGAACCTTATGAAGAAGAACTTCCGGCAAGAGGTCGTACAAAACGTAAAAAAGTTGTGAAGAAAAAGAATAAAAAGCAAAAAAAAGAGGATAGAATTGCGGTTGTTCTTGCAATTTCAACGGCGGCAGTTATTTTACTTATAGTTCTTGGAGCATTTTTCTTTATAAATATGCGTAAAGAGGCGATTGTGCCTGACCTTAAAAATATGACTATTGAACAGGCAACTGCGGAAATTGAAAAAGCAGGACTTCATTTGGCTGATGAAATCGAATATTCGCTTTCGGATACGGTTGCGGAAAATTGCGTAATTTCACAAGACCCTACAGCTAAAAAGGTTGTGGCAAAAAATTCTGATGTAAAACTTATAGTTTCAATAGGTTCATCGGGCGGTGATATTGTAGCGCCTGATGTTACCGGAAAACAGTTTGATGAGGCTATTGCGGAAATACTTGAACTTGAACTTAACTATACGGTTGTTGAAGACGAATCAGATGACGTACCGTCAGGATATGTAATTCGTCAGACACCATTGGGCGGAACAAAACTTAACAAAGACGATATTATAAATATCCACGTCAGCAAAGGTAAGGGAGGAAGCAGTGCGCAAGCTACTCCTGCGACTGAAAGAGTATCTGTTCCGAGCATAATCGGTTTGGGCAGAGAACAGGCGGAGGCAACACTTAAAGCAAACGGCTTAAATCTCGGTAACGTTTCAAGAAAAGCGTCTTCGGCACAAGAGGGAACTGTTATTTCACAAAGCCCTGAACTTGGCAAGACTGCAAATAAAGGCTCATATGTAAGCATTGTACTTTCAAAGGGTGAAGAAACACAGACAGACCAATCAAATCAACAAGCGGAACAAAAGAATTCATCACAGACAAACAGTGAACAAAACAATGCAAGCACAAACCAAAACAGTTCAAGCAATTCAAATACATCAAGCAACGATAATTCAAGTTCAAACACATCCGACAGTTCAAACAGTGATTCGGGTTCATCAAACCAAACATCAACAAGAACTTTCACTGTAAAAATTCCGGACACTGCAGATGATTCGGTTGATGTTGAAATTGTAGCAAACGGAAAAACAGTTCATAATGCAGTTCACTCAAAGGACGAAGGCACTGTATCGGTTGAAATTACAGGCTCTGGAACTGCGGAAGTTCAGGCTTATATAGACGGAAGTAAGGTAAGTGACAGAACAATAAACTTTAATTAGAGGTAATTATGGTTGGAACTATAATGAAGGGTATTGGAGGCTTTTACTATGTAAAGGCCTCTGATAGCATATACGAATGTAAAGCAAGGGGAATTTTTCGCAAGGAAAAGATAACACCTATGATTGGCGATAAGGTGAATATTGAAACGGACGGCGAAAAAGGCAGTATTATTGAAATAATGCCGAGAAAATCGTCGCTTATAAGACCGCCGGTTGCAAATGTTGATACAATGATGCTTGTCGTTGCGGCGGCGTCACCGGAGCCGAATTTGTTTTTGATAGATAAAATGCTTATAAATGCGGAGATTAATAATATAACTCCTGTTATTTGCATTAATAAAACAGATATAAAAAAACGTGAGGATATAGAAGAAATATATTCAAAAGCCAAATATAAAATATTTTCTGTAAGTGCCGAAAGACAAGACGGCACGGATTTGCTTATGGATTATTTGAAGGATAAGACGACTGCATTTACGGGACTTTCGGGAGTTGGTAAGTCGAGTCTTTTGAGTATTATCACAAACGGAGAGCTTGAAACGGGAAGTATTTCCGAAAAAATAAGCCGCGGAAAACATACGACGCGTCACGTTGAATTGTTTGAACTTGAAAGCGGAGGTTTTGTACTTGATACACCCGGTTTCAGTTCACTTGAAATTGAAAATATAAAGGCTGACGATTTGTGGCAGTATTTTCCCGAAATGGCGGACTCTCAAAATAAATGCCGTTTCAGAGGATGCTCACATATAAACGAGCCTGATTGCTATATAAAAGAAAAGCTTAAAAACGGAGAAATGGCTCAGTCACGATACGACAGCTATACTCAAATATACAATAAACTAAAATCAGTAAAGGAATGGGAAAAGAAATGATATTATCACCGTCTATATTGTCGGCAGATTTCGGTATACTTGCCGAGCAGGTAAAAAGGGCAGAGAACGCAGGAGCACAGTGGTTGCATATTGATGTTATGGACGGACATTTTGTTCCGAATATGACTTTTGCAATGCCTGTTATAAAGTCATTACGCAAGTATACAGATATGTTTTTTGATGTACATCTTATGATAGATAAGCCGGAAAGATATATTGATGAATTTATCAATGCCGGTGCGGACGGTGTTACTTTTCATATCGAGGCAACCGATAAGCCGAAAGAATGTATTGAAATGATACAGAAGAGAGGTAAAAAAGCGGCGATTTCGATTAATCCGAAAACACCTGTATCGGCGATTGAAAAGTACCTTGATAAAGTCGATATGGTGCTTGTTATGAGCGTTGAGCCGGGTTACGGCGGTCAGAAATATATTGAAAGCGTTAATGAAAAGATTGCGTATATTCGTGAAAAAATGGGCAGTGACTTTGATATTGAAGTTGACGGCGGAATTAATGCAAACAATATTGACAATGCGATTAATGCAGGCGCAAATATAATTGTTGCGGGAACGGCTGTGTTTAATGACGATATTGAGGGCTCTGTAAGGAGTCTTATGAGATAATGCGTGCGGTAATAATCGGTAACGGTGATATAAAAGACTATCAATATATAAAAAGCAAAATCAATGACAATGATTTTATAATATGTGCCGACGGTGGCTATAACCATGCGGAAAAAATGGGGATAGTGCCTGATGTGCTTATAGGTGATTTTGATTCGGCAAAGAATTTTGAAAAAGTTAAGGACAGAATTGAATATCCAAAACGCAAGGATTTTACAGACGGTGAACTTGCGGTAGCTTATGCGGTGGATAATGGATATGAAGACATAGTCCTTATCGCCATGACAGGCGACCGTTTTGACCACAGTATAGCGGATATTTTATTGCTTGAAAAGTGTAAAAACGGTGTGCTTATAGACGATAATAATGAAATTTATTTGTTAAAAGATAAATTGTCGTTAAACGGAAAAACAGGACAAACTCTGTCTATAATTCCGATAAAGGATAATGCGGTCGGAATAACGACAGACGGACTTGAATATCCGTTGAATGACGAAACTTTGTATTTCGGCAGTAGCCGCGGCATAAGCAATATTATGCTTGCGGATAAATGCAATATTACAATAAAAAGCGGAATGGCATTGGTAATAAAGGTGGAAAGAGTATGATATATCTTGATAATGCGGCAACAACAAAACCGTCAAAAGCGGCAGTTGATGCAATGATTAAGGCGGCGGAATGTTTCGGTAATCCGTCGTCGCTTCACGGTTTGGGTATTGAGGCTGAAAAACTCATAAACGAAAGCAAAAAAAATATTGCCGATATGCTTGGCGTTGAAAGTAAAAATATTTTGTTTACATCGGGCGGTACCGAGGCGAATAATTTGGCTGTTTTCGGCGTTGCGGCGGCACGTCACAAAATCGGTACAAAAATTGTTACGAGCAAAATCGAACATCCGTCTGTACTTGAGGCATTCAGAAAACTTGAAATTGACGGATTTAATGTTGAGTATCTTGACGTTGACAGTGAAGGCAGAGTTGACCTTGATATGCTTAGAAACGTTCTTGATGATGAAACGATACTTATAAGCGTTATGCACGTCAATAATGAAACAGGCGTTATTCAGCCGATTGAAGAAATAAGAGAAATTATGCTTGAAAAAGCACCTTATGCACATCTTCATACTGACTGTGTACAGTCGTTTGGTAAAATAGATGTGAAACCGAAAAAAATGGGTGCGGACCTTGTTACGATAAGCAGCCATAAAATTCACGGCTTTAAAGGTACGGGTGCATTGTATGTAGCAGATACAAGAATGATACGTCCGATATTGTTCGGCGGTGAACAACAGGGTGAAATAAGACCGGGTACGGAAAATGTAGGCGGTATACTTGCATTCGGTGCGGCGGCTGCTGAATGTGACACCGACCAATCAAAACTTATACATTTGAGAAACACAATGAAAGAAAAACTTCAAGAAATACCGAATATTAAGATAAACGGCTCTGACGAATATAATTCCGGCAGTGTTTTAAACGTATCGTTTATCGGCATAAAGGCTGAAATACTTCTTCATTCGCTTGAGGCACATAAAATATACGTTTCAACAGGTTCGGCTTGTTCAAGCCACAAACCGCAGCCGAGCCATGTACTTACGGCTATGGGACTTGATAAAAAAGAAATTAACGGTGCGGTGAGAATCAGTTTTGACAGATTGACAGAAGGAGCAGATGTTATAAAAGCGGCGGAAATTATTGCAAAAGAGGTTGCGACAATAAGGAGATTTATGTAAATGAAAGAGATTATTCTTGCAAAATACGGAGAAATTATATTAAAGGGCGGTAATCGTCCGAAGTTTGAAAATATACTGATGAACAACATCAGAAATTCACTGAAAAATGTGGCTGAGGTAAAGGCAAGACTTGCACAGGCTACAATTTATGTCGAAGTTTTCGATGAGGATAAAATGGATATTGTAGTGGAAAGATTGTCGAAAATATTCGGTATTGTTTCGATTACAAGAGCGGTTGTTTGTGAAAAGGATATTGAGGATATAAAGGCTAAAGCCAAGGAATATTTGAAGAAAGACTTTAAGGACGGCGTTAAATTTAAGGTTGAGGCAAAGCGTTCTGATAAGCAGTTCCCGCTTAACTCACCTCAAATTTGTATGGAGGTCGGCGGTTATCTTGACGACGAATATCCGAGTATAGTCGTTGATGTTCATAATCCCGAAGTTACGGTTAAAGTCGAAGTCAGAGATTTCGGTGCATACGTTTATGCAGATGAAAATAAAGTGCAGGGACAGGGCGGTATGCCGATAGGCACAGGCTCAAAGGCAACATTGCTTTTGTCAGGCGGTATTGACAGCCCTGTTGCAGGTCATATGATTTCAAAACGCGGTGTTGAAATTGATGCGGTAAACTTTTTCTCATTCCCATACACAAGTGAGAGAGCAAAAGAAAAGGTTATTGAACTTGCAAGCATAATCGCACAATATACGTCAAAAATCAATTTGTATATCGTGCCGTTTACGGAAATACAGCTGCAGATTGCAGAAAAGTGCCCTGAAGAACATTTGACGCTTGTTATGCGTAGATTTATGATGCGTATTGCGGAAAGATTGGCGCGTAAGCATAAATCATTGGCACTTGTAACAGGCGAGAGTGTCGGACAGGTTGCAAGTCAAACTCTTGCGGCACTTGACGTTACAAATTCGGCTGTTGATATGCCAGTATTGCAGCCGCTTATCGGTATGGATAAGATTGAAATAGTTGACAGAGCACACGAAATCGGTACATTTGAAACATCGATTTTACCGTATGAGGACTGCTGTACAGTGTTTACACCAAAGCACCCAACAACAAATCCAAAACGTGCAAATATTGAAAAGTCTGAAAACAGACTTGACGTTGAAACACTTATCGAGGCTGCTTTGGCAGGCGTTGAAAAGATAGAAGTATATCCTAAATAATAAGGCTTGGGTGATTGATATGAAAGCGGAAGTAAATGGTTTAAACGAAAAAGTTGTAAAAATGCTTGCGGAAAGAAAAATGACTGTTTCAGCGGCTGAAAGCTGTACAGGAGGACTTTTTGCGGCACTTATAACAAATGTTTCGGGTGCGTCGGAGGTCTTGAATGAAAGCTTTGTGACTTATGCAAATTCGGCGAAGATGAAATATCTCGGTGTCAAGGGCGAAACGCTGGAAAAACACGGTGCAGTGAGTTATGAAACCGCTTTTGAAATGGCAGAGGGACTCAGAAAAAACACAGGTGCGGACGTTACTGTCGGCATAACAGGCATAGCAGGCCCGACAGGCGGAACGAAAGAAAAGCCGGTAGGACTTGTATATGTCGGCATATGCGTTATGGGTGAAACGGAAGTGAAAGAACTTCATTTAAACGGTACACGCGAAGAAGTTCGTGAGTGTACTTGCAAAATTACGTTTGAAAATATCGCAAACCGTATTGAAAATATCACTAAAGTACAATAAATCGTACTTTACATGGCATTGAGTTAAAAACTGCTTGAAAAAAGAGTGTTTATGTAATATAATTGACGTATAAAATATAAGTGATACTTTAAAGGAGAAAATAAATGGCAAAAGAAAAGGATAAGAGTAAACCTAAAGTTGTAAAAATGACTGACGCAGAGGAAAAGAAAAAGGCTCTTGAATCTGTATTCAGTGTTATAGAAAAGGAATACGGTACAGGAAGTATTATGAAACTCGGCGATGCAAATTCGGTTGACGTTGAAGTTATTCCGACAGGCTCGTTGACGCTTGATATGGCGCTTGGAGTAGGCGGGCTTCCGAGAGGCAGAGTTATAGAAATATACGGTCCTGAATCTTCGGGTAAGACAACCGTTGCACTTCACGTTGTGGCAGAGGCACAGAAAATGGGCGGTGAGGCTGCATTTATTGACGCGGAACACGCTTTAGACCCTGTATATGCAAAAAAATTGGGCGTTGATATAGACAATTTAATTGTTGCACAACCGGATACCGGTGAACAGGCTTTGGATATTGCCGAGGCACTTGTACGAAGCGGTGCGCTTGACGTAATCGTTGTCGACTCTGTTGCCGCACTTGTTCCGAAAGCGGAAATTGACGGTGAAATGGGTGACAGCCATGTCGGTTTGTTGGCAAGACTTATGTCACAGGCTCTAAGAAAGCTTACTGCCGTTATCTCAAAATCGGGTACGGTCGTAATCTTTATCAACCAGCTAAGAGAAAAAGTCGGTGTTATGTACGGTAATCCCGAAACAACTCCGGGCGGTCGTGCACTAAAGTTCTTCTCATCTGTAAGATTGGACGTAAGACGCGGCGAGGTTATAAAGAACGGTACGGAACTTATCGGTAACAAGACAAAGGTTAAAGTTGTTAAAAACAAGGTTGCACCGCCGTTTAAAACTGCCGAATTTGATATTTTGTACGGCGAGGGTATTTCAAAAGAAGGTAATATTCTTGACTTTGCAGTTGAAAACAATATTATCAAGAAGTCAGGTGCTTGGTTCAGCTATAACGGTGAAAAAATCGGTCAAGGCCGTGACAATGTAAGAAAATATATGGTTGAGAACAAAGAATTTACTGCTGAAATCGACAGACAGGTTAGAGAATTGTTGAAAAATAACAGCGGATACTTGCCGAGTGAGGCTGACGACAGTGATAATACTGACGGCAAACAGCCGACGGAAACGGAAACAACCGAAACAACTGAAGAATAAGCGTGTATTATTTCACAAAAATATTATCCGAATAATAAAAAGATAAGTAAATAATAACTAAAAATTGTTACAAAACGATAAAAAGGATTGACGTGGGACAAATTTTTTAGTATGCTAATTATAATATTTATATCGGTAAAATATGTGATTAAAATTTAAGACAGGGGGCACAATTCATGGTTTCAAGTGAAGTGGCAGTTCAAAATTCGGTAGGCTTGCATGCAAGACCTGCAACATTTTTCATTCAAAGAGCAAATGAATTTAAGTCAAGCATATGGGTTGAGAAAGACGAAAGACGTGTAAATGCAAAGAGTCTTTTGGGAGTTCTTTCATTGGGTATCGTTAAGGGTACATCAATATCAATAATTGCTGACGGTAGTGATGAAGAAGAGGCAGTTAAGACTTTGGTTGAATTGATTGAATCTAATTTCTCTGAATAATTTTAAATAATATTTAAGAAAATAACTCTGCATTATTATGTAGAGTTATTTTTGGTGTAAGGAGGTGGCAATATGTTTGATTTGGAACAGGAGTTAAAGAATTTACCCGAAGATCCGGGTGTGTATATAATGCACGACAAGGACGATAAAATAATATATGTCGGTAAGGCGAAGATACTTAAAAACCGTGTCAGACAGTATTTTCAGAAAAATTCAAACCACACACCGAAAGTTCTTGCAATGGTGTCGAACGTGGCATATTTTGAATATATTGTCACAGACTCCGAAACAGAGGCGCTTGCGCTTGAATGTAATCTTATAAAAAAGCACAGACCGAAGTATAATATACTTTTAAAGGACGACAAGCATTATCCGTATATAAAAGTCACGATAAACGAACCGTATCCAAAGGTTTTGAAAGTCCGCAGACTTTTAAAGGACGGTGCGAAATATTACGGACCGTATGTGTCGGGAATAACAATAAAAAATACTCTTGAGCTTGTGCAGAAACTTTTTAAACCGCCGACTTGTCACAGAAAATTTCCGGACGATATTAGAAAAGGCAGACCGTGTCTTAATTATCACATCAACAACTGCTTTGCACCGTGTACGGGAAAGGTTTCAAAAGAGGAATACAGACAGGTGTTTTTTAATATTTGCCGTTTCCTTGACGGCAACCACAAGGAGCTTATAGCAGAACTGACAGAGCAAATGATGAAGGCTTCACAGAATATGGAGTACGAGAAAGCGGCTGATTTAAGGGATAAAATTCAAGCCGTAAAGGATATAGAAGAACATCAGAAGATTATAAATACCGATAAACAGAACGATAAAGACGTCATTGCACTTGCAAGGGAAGAAAGCGTTGCATTTTGTGAGGTATTCTTTATCAGAAACGGTAAAGTTATCGGCAGAGAAAGCTATAAAATTGACAACACACAGCACAGTACAAATGAAGAAATACTTACCGATTTCGTAAAGCAGTTTTATCAAAACAGTGAATTTATACCCGAAGAAATTTTGACCGAATACGAAGTTGACGACAGCGAAGCGATAATGAAGTGGCTCAGCGGTATAAGAAAACACAAAGTTACTATTGCAATGCCAAAACGAGGCGAAAAACTTCATTTGGTTGAAATGGTGCGTAAAAATGCCGATATTGCACTTGGTAATTATAAAATTAAGGTGATGAAAGAACGTGAAAAGAATACTGTTCTTGATATGATGCAGGAACAGCTAAGACTTGAAAAACGTCCTTACAGAATTGAGGCATACGATATTTCAAATATTCAAGGTACGGATAATGTCGGTGCAATGGTTGTATTTGAAAACGGTAAGCCTGCGAAACGTAAATACAGAATATTCAAGATAAAATCGTTTGAGGGTGCGGACGATTATGCGGCTATGCGTGAGGTCATATACAGACGTTTCAGACATGCGCTTGAGGAGGAAGAACAGGTTGAAAAGGGTACGCTTTTGAAACGAAACGCAAAGTTTTTGCCTTTGCCTGATCTTATACTGCTTGACGGCGGTAAAGGGCATTTAAACGTGATAACAGAACTTCTGGATATGATTGAAGTCGATATTGAAACATTCGGTATGGTGAAGAATGACAAGCACAGAACAAGAGGACTTGTTTCAAAAAACGGTGAAATCGAACTCAGTGCAACAAGTCCTGTATTTAAACTTATAACTCACATTCAAGACGAAGTTCACGATACCGCAATATCATATCACAGAAAATTGAGAGGTAAAATCAATTCCGAGCTTGATAAAATAAACGGAATTGGTGAAAAAAGGCGAAAAGCCCTATTGACTACTTTCAAAACTATTGATAAAATAAAAGAGGCGACTTTGGACGAATTGTTAAACGTCAAAGAAATGGACAGTAAATCGGCACAAAGCGTATATGATTATTTTCGGAGGAATAGCGATGTTTAAGCTTAACAGGAAAAACGGTGTTTCGTATTACACAATTACATCATTTGAGGAAACAGTACTTGTAAAACACGGTTTTTCCACGCGCGAGGGCGGCGTCAGCGACGGCTGTTACAGCAGTATGAATTTTCGCTTTCACTGTGATGATACACGCGAAAATGTGCTTAAAAACTTTGAAATAATGGCTGATACGCTTGGTATGGACTATAATAAACTTGTGCTTTCAAAACAAGTTCACGAAGATGTTATTCATACCGTGACAGAGGACGATTTCGGAAACGGTATTGTGCGTGAAAACAAGTTTGAGAGCGTTGACGCGCTTATTACGGATAAGAAAGGTATTCCTATGGTTACGCTGTTTGCCGACTGCGTACCGTTGTTTTTTCTTGACAAAAAGCTCGGAGTAGCCGCATTGGCACATTCGGGTTGGAAAGGTACGGTAAAGCGAATAGGTCAGAAAACAATCGAAAAAATGAAAAGAGATTACGGAAGCCGTGCGGAAGATATTTTAACCGCTATCGGTCCGTCAATACAGGAATGTCATTTTGAAGTAGGTGACGAAGTTGCCGAAATATTTATAAAGGAATTCGGTGAAGATACCATAGTGAAATACGGTGAAAAGTATCACGTTAATATGCAGAAAGCAATCGAAAAACAATTTATTGAAAGCGGTATATTGAAAGAAAATATCGATAATTGCGGAATATGCACTTACTGTAACAGTGATTTACTGTTTTCGCACAGAAAGACGAACGGAAAAAGAGGAAATCTCGGTGCATTTATTGAGTTAATATAGATTTGGAGAATGAGATGAGAAGGATAAAGGGTTTAGTGGCGGTGTTGCTTGCCGTGTGTACAGTTTTTTCTGTAACAGGGTGCGATACCGTTGAAAGAATTAAAGAGAGAATATCACAGGAAACTGTTGATGAAGAAAAGGTTGCAGATGAAAATAAGACGGAAGTATCAAACAGCCTAAGCGTGGGATTGCTTGATTTTGATACGTTTAATCCGCTTTTGACAAAATCGGAAACGGTTAAAGAGTGTATGGAATTTGTGTATGAACCGCTTTTTGAACTTAACGAAAAATTGCAGGCAGTACCGATTTTGGCTGAAAGCTATACTGTATCTCCCGACGGCAGAACGATTGATATTACTCTTAAAAACAACATACAATGGCAGGACGGCTCAAATTTCAATGCGTATGATGTAAGCTATACATTTAAGCAAATACGTTCCGGTGTTACTAATTACACATCTGTGCTTGCAAATATGGCGGATTATATGGCAACTGGCGATTATACGTTTCAGATTGTATTGAATTACGCAGTGCCGAATTTTGTGTCACTTTTGACATTTCCGATAGTGAAATATCAAAGTGATATGAAAGGCAATGCGAATTATATACCGATGGGAACAGGTCCTTATAAGTATAATTCACAGTTAAGCACAGGCAAACTGTTGTTTTCGGCATTTGACAATTATCACAACGGCAGAGCAAAAATCGACAGCCTTTATGCTTATACCGTACCCGACTTGCAGAAGTATGAATCAATGTTTGAAGCAAGCGAAATTGACCTTATGACAGGCAGAACGGTAGACCTTTCGGAATATACACCGAGAGGCAGTGCAAGAAATAATGAGTATATAACAAATCAAATGACTTTTATCGGGTATAATACGGCAAATCCGTTGCTTTCGGGCGTTGAAACAAGACAGGGTCTGTCGAATATTGTTGATAAGGACAGTATCGTAAATTCAACGATATATTCGCGCGGTAAGGCAAGCAATATTTCGATTAATCCGTCATCAATTTTCTATTATGACACAAGTACAAAATTTAAGCCTGATGAAATTTTGACAACACAGCATTTGGGCAATGATAAATGGGGTTTGGACAATGACGGAAAATATGTACGCCATGTCGGTGCACAAAAACAGGTTTTGCAATTTGAAATTTTGACAAACAGTGACAGTGCGGAAAAGGTTAATATAGCAAACGAAGTGGCAGACAGTTATACAAGATTCGGTATTCCGACAACAGTTACTGCACTTCCGTATGATGAATATATTGCAAGAATTAATGCGAAAAATTATGATATAATGATAGGTGAGATAGAAGTCAGTGCAAATAATGACTTGACTCCGCTTGTATCGTCGGCCGATAATTATTTCTCGTATGCAAATCCCGACCTTGATATGCTTATCGGTCAGCTTGGAATGACGAATGACGAAGAACAGCAAAAGGCTTTATTCCGTCAGTATGGTGATATAATAGTGAATGATATGCCGTTTACTGTATTGTTTTTCAGAAAAGGCAATGTAATGTCAGGCTCAAAAATTAAAAGCGAAATTCTGCCGTCTGTTGACAGAATGTTCAGAAATATTGAAACTTGGAGTGTGACGGAATGAAAATAGTAGTAATCGGTGCCGGTGCGGCAGGGCTTTTGGCGGCAGGAAAAGCCGCCGAAACGGCTGATGAAGTGGTAATAATCGAAAAGAACGATATAATCGGCAAAAAACTTCTCATAACAGGCAAGGGAAGGTGTAATATAACAAATTCAGCCGATATTGAGGATATGATAGGTCAATATCCGAGAAATGCGAAGTTTTTGTATTCGGCACTATATACGTTTACAAATGACGATATAATACGAATTATTGAAGAAAACGGCGTTAAAACAAAAGTTGAAAGAGGCGGCAGGGTATTTCCGGTAACCGATAAGTCGCAGGACGTTGTAAAGGCACTAAAAAAATACGCTTTAAAGCCGAATGTGTCACTTGTACATGATACGGTAAAGTCACTTATAATCAGTGGCGGTGCCGTAAAGGGCGTAAAGACGTCTAAAACGTCAATTACGGCGGACAGAGTGATAATATGTACCGGCGGTAAATCGTATCCGAGAACAGGTTCTACGGGCGACGGATACAAATTCGCAAAACAAGCGGGACATACAATTATCGAGCCTAAAGCGTCGCTTATACCTGTTTTAACGGAAGAAAAGTTCGTTAAGGATATAATGGGCTTGTCGCTGAGAAACATTAAAATAACGGCATTTAATCAGAAAAACAAAAAGGTGTATTCCGATTTCGGAGAAATGCTTTTTACGCATTTCGGAATTTCGGGGCCGGTAGTGCTTTCGATGTCGGCATATCTGAAAAATATCGGTAAGGAAAAATATAAAATAGAGATAGATTTAAAACCGGCTTTGACCGATGAACAGCTTAACGCAAGAGTGCTCAGAGATTTTGAAAAGTACAGTAAAAAGCACCTTGTAAACAGTCTTGACGATTTGCTTCCGAAAGCACTTATACCGATTGTAATATCACTCTCGGGAATAGAGCCGCATAAGGCAGTAAATGAAATTACGAGAGAAGAAAGAAACGGGCTTGTTCACGTTTTGAAACACTTTACACTTACCGCAGTCGGCGTACGGCCTGTCGAGGAGGCTATCGTAACAGCCGGCGGAGTTAAGGTAAGCGAAATAAATCCGTCCACAATGGAATCAAAACTTGTGAGCGGTTTGTATTTTGCCGGTGAAGTGATTGACATAGACGGTTATACAGGCGGATATAATTTGCAGGCGGCATTTTCGACAGGCTATCTTGCAGGTATGAATGCAGCCGAATAGCATAGAAAGGAACAGTTGTGGATATGGAAGTTGGCAGCAGAGAGGTTTGTAAGGCGGCTATACAAATTGCGCTTACAGATTCAAGAGAAGAAGAAATTGAGATGAAAGCAAAAAATAAGGAAAACGGTATTCTTTCCGTTGCAGTCGATTTCGGCAGTGATTTCGGCAGTGCGGTACCGAAAGTGCTTGAAAGAGCGGTTGTTGCGGCGAAACGTGAAAATGTTATATCTTCAACCCATGCGGAAGAAGGTGCGGTTGCCGGTGCGGCACATGAGGCAATTCAGCAGATTGTCGATAAGTGCGTCGGACTTAATCTCGGCGGTAAAATCGGTATTGCAAGACACGGTTCACATATCGGTGTATGCGTATTTTTTGCTATCGGTTTATTGAATCTTAACGATGTCGCAATCGGTATGGGACACAGAGTAGTGTAATCAAAGGAGAATGGTAGTATGGTAAGAGCAATAAGAGGAGCAACAACGGTTGAAAATAATGACAGAGAAGAAATTATAGAGGCGACAAAGGAAATGCTTGAAACTATAATTTCGGAAAACAATATAAAAACAGAAGATATGGTGTCTGTCATTTTTACGATAACGCCCGATCTTGACAAAGTTTTTCCGGCTGTTGCGGCAAGAAAAATGGGGATAGTTGATGTACCGTTGCTTGATATGAGCGAGCCGGAAATTGACGGTGCATTAAAGAAGTGCATAAGAATTTTAATGCACATAAATTCCGATAAACAAAATAAAGATATGGTACACGCATATTTAAGGGGTGCAACGGTGTTGCGTCCCGATTTGGTAAAATAAATCTAAAGGAGAACAAAATGAAATATATTTCAGTTGCGGTGGACGGACCGGCAGGAGCAGGTAAAAGCTCCGTTTCAAAGGCTGTTGCCAAAAGTCTTGGCTATACATACATAGATACGGGTGCAATGTATCGTGCGGTTGCACTTTTTGCTATTAACAACGGAATAGACGCGAAAAATGAAACAGAAAAACTGATAAGCCGTCTTAACGAAGTGGAAATCGACATAAAATATACAGATGAGGGACAGCAGATTTATTTATTAGGCGAGAATGTTTCAAAGCGTATCAGAGAAGAAGACGTTTCTGTAGGTGCGTCAAATGTTGCGGTAATTCCCGAAGTCAGAAAAAAACTTGTTGAACTTCAAAGAAAAATGGCTGAAAGTGCAAATGTTATAATGGACGGTCGTGACATATGCTCATATGTACTTCCGAATGCGGACGTTAAGATTTTTCTTACCGCGTCGGCTGAATCAAGAGCGAAAAGAAGATATGACGAACTTTGCGAAAAAGGCATTGAATGTGATTTTGAGAAAATTAAAGCCGATATGGAATATCGTGACAAGAACGATTCTCAAAGAGCCGTTGCGCCTTTGAAAAAAGCTGATGACGCAACATTGATTGATACGACAGAATATGATTTTGACGGCGCGGTTAAGCTTGTAAAAGGCTTAATTCTTGAAAAAACGGAGGGCTGAAATATGCTATATAAATTTTTAAGCGGTTTAGCAAAAGGCGTTACACACTGTATTTTCAGAGTAAAAGTAGTGGGCAAGGAAAATGTTCCGAAAGACGGCGGTATGATACTTGCCGTAAACCATAAAAGTAATTGGGATCCGATTTTTGCAGGGGCATATTGTCCGCGTCCGCTAAGATTTATGGCAAAAGCCGACTTGTTTAAAAATAAGCTTTTCGGCGGACTTATAAAAAAACTCGGTGCGTTTCCGATACAGCGCGGCAGAGGCGATATAGGTGCTATAAAAGGTGCTTTTTCAATTTTAAAAAATAATGACGCAATGCTTATTTTCCCTGAAGGTCACAGAATAAAAAACGGCAGGAGAGTAAAGGCTAAATTGGGCGTTTCGATGATTGCCGTGTATGCCGAAGTGCCTGTTATTCCGCTTTGCATAAGCGGTGAATACAAGCCTTTTCACAAGGTCACATTAACATTCGGTGAACCTATTACGTTTGAAGAATATTATGGCAAAAAGCCTGATAACGAAACTTTGCAGACGCTTGCCGATGAAGTTATGCAGACAATTTATTCGTTTGACAATACAGATATTAAGAAAATCGGAGAACAAAAATGATTAATGTTGCAAAAACGGCAGGATTCTGCTACGGCGTAAAAAGAGCGGTGGACGACGTTTATAAAGAAATCGAAAACGGTAAAAAAATCGCAACGCTCGGTCCGCTTATTCATAATAGGCAGGTAATCGAAGATTTGGCGAGCAAGGGCGTGTATGCGTATGACAGTATAGAAGATATTCCGAGTGACCATACGGTTGTTATAAGGGCACACGGAGTGCCGAAAGCTGTTTATGACAAAATGAACGGTCGTGAGTATATTGACCTTACCTGTCCTTTTGTGGCAAAGATACATAAAATTGTATCGAAACATCACAAAGAGGGGTATCAAATTATTATTGTCGGCGATAAAAACCATCCGGAAGTTATTGGAATAAATGGCTGGTGCGATAACAAAGCTGTCATAATTAACGACGTGAAAAGTGAAATTGACGGTAATTTAGCCTCAAAAGACATATGTATTGTAGCACAAACCACAATTAATAGAGATTTTTTTGGTGAAATCGTACAAAATGTAAAAAAAACTTGCAAAAGTACCCTAGTTTTTGATACAATATGTAGTGCGACGAAGGATAGGCAAAAAGAGGCAGACGAACTTTCGAGAAATTCGGACATGATGATTGTAATCGGGGGAAAGGAAAGCTCAAATACAAGAAAGCTGTTTGAAATATCAAAGCGAAACTGTAAACACACCTATCACATCGAAACTTTTGAGGATTTACCTCAAGAAAAAACATATAATAAAATAGGTATTACTGCAGGAGCGTCTACACCCGGCAGTATTATCGAGGAGGTAGTAAAGGCTATGAGTGAAAATTTAAAAAATGAGGAGAACTTTGCAGAACTGTTTGCACAGTATGAAAGTAAAACTCTTAATAACGGGGACATTGTAGAGGGAACAGTTGTAGAAGTTCGCAATAATGAGGTCATCGTTGATTTGGGTGGCTTTAAGTATAACGGACAATTAGCAGCTGATCAGCTTACTGATGACCCTGCACTTAAGCCGTCTGATGTAGTAAAAGAAGGCGATACAATCAAGGTTTACGTTGTAGGCGTAAACGATGCTGAGGGTAAAGTAGTTCTATCAAGAAAGAAATTGGTAGCTATGGAAAGCTGGAACAAAATCAAAGAAGCTTATGAATCAGGCGAGACTTTGGAAGGAAAGATTATAAAGGCTGTTAAGGGCGGTGTTATTGCACTTACAGACGGTTCTCAGGTATTTATCCCTGCACGTCAGGCATCCGGAAGATTTGTACAGGACCTTCAAAGCCTTGTAGGAACAACTGTAAACTATAAGATAATCGAAATCGACGAAAGAAGAAGACGTGTTATCGGTTCAGTCAGAGTTATTCTTGAGGCTGCAAGAAAAGAAAAAGAAGAAAAGTTCTGGGCAGAGGCTGAAGTTGGCAAGAAGTATCAAGGTACTGTTAAGTCACTGACATCATTCGGTGCATTCGTTGACATCGGCGGTGTTGACGGTCTTGTTCACATCAGTGAACTTTCATGGAATAAAATCAAGCACCCTTCAGAAGTTGTTAAAGAGGGTGATGTTCTTGATGTTTACATTAAGGACCTTAACAGAGAAACAAAGAAGATTTCTCTTGGATTTAAGAAGATTGAGGACAATCCTTGGACAATCGCTCAATCAAAGATTAATGTAGGTGACGTTGTTAAGTGTAAAATCGTTCGTATGATGCCATTCGGCGCATTCGCTGAAATTATGCCTAACGTAGACGGTCTTATCCACATTTCTCAAATTGCTGACAGAAGAATCGGCAAGCCGGAAGATGTTCTTACAATCGGTGAAGAAGTTGAGGCTAAGGTTACAGATCTTAACTGGGACGAAAAGAAGATCAGTCTTTCAATCCGTGCTCTAATTCCTACACCTGAAAAGGAAGAAGAAGTTAAGGAAGAAGAAGCTCCTGTAGAAGACCATAATGCTGAAACACTTGTTTATTCAACAGACCCTGAGGTAGAAGTTGAAGAGGCAATCGAAGTTGAGGCTGACGACGCTGAATAATTCAGAATTAAAAAAGGATATTGCAATGCAATATCCTTTTTTCTATGCTTGGTTTTACTTTAATATCCCATTTCCTTGATTTTTGAACGCATTTGTGATATAATAGAAAAAATAATTGGTATATTTTCTGATATATGCAGTTAAGTTTAGTCAGAAAATTCGGAGTAATATGATAAAATAAGAATTTCGGAGGAATAATTTAGTATGAACAAATTAGATGAATTCAAGTATAATGTTGCCGGAAAGAATATAACTGTAATCGGAATCGGCATATCAAATTTGCCGCTTATAAAATATCTTGTGTCACTCGGTGCGAATGTAACGGCTTGTGACAGAAGAAGTGCAGAAGATTTGGGGGAGAATTATACCGAACTTGAGAAGTTGGGCGTAAAGTTCAATCTTGGTGACGGTTATCTTAACAATCTTTCGGGCGATATGATATTTAAAACTCCGGGAATGAGATATGACGTACCTGAACTTTTAAAAGCTAAGGAAAACGGAAGTATCGTAACAAGTGAAATGGAAGTGTTTTTTGAAGTGTGTCCGTCACATATAATTGCCGTTACAGGCAGTGACGGTAAGACAACAACAACGACGCTTATCCATAAAATGATGACTGATGCAGGATATAAAACATGGCTCGGCGGAAATATCGGAAATCCGCTTTTGACTGATACCGAGAAAATGAAAGAAAACGACTGGGTAATTCTTGAACTTTCTTCATTCCAACTTCATACAATGAGAAAGTCACCTGAAATTGCGGTTATCACAAACATAAGTCCGAACCACCTTGATATGCACAAAGATTACAAGGAATATATCGACGCAAAGAAAAATATAATGCTTTATCAGAATGAAGGCGATACGCTTATCGTAAATGCAGATAATCAAGTTACGGCAGATATAGGCAAGAGTGCAAACGGTGCGGTTAAGTATTTCTCAAGAAACGGTATGGCTGACGTATATCTTGACGGAAATATTATAAAAAGAGGTATAGTAGAAATACTTAATATCAAGGACATTAAAATACCGGGTATGCACAATGTCGAAAATTATATGGCTGCTATTGCCGCAGTAAGCGGTTTGGTGAGCAAGGACGTTATAGTGAACGTTGCAAAAACTTTCGGCGGTGTGGAACACAGAATTGAGCTTGTAAGAACACTTGACGGAGTTAAGTATTATAACAGCTCAATAGATTCAAGCCCTAACAGAACGATAAACACTCTAAGAGTATTTCCTAATAAGGTTATAATGATAGCCGGCGGTAAGGATAAGGGCATTCCTTATGACGAAATAGGACCTGCACTTGCCGAACACGTTAAGGTGCTTATATTAATCGGTGCAACATCGGATAAAATTCAAGAGGCGCTTGACGCTGAAATAAATAAGACCGGAAACGGTAAAGATATAGAGGTAATTCGTGCAACGTCTTATGAGGATGCAGTTAATACAGCAAGAAGTAAGGCACATGACGGTGACGTTGTTCTTCTGTCACCGGCAAGTACAAGTTTTGATATGTTCAGAAACTTTGAAGAAAGAGGAAATCTATTCAAGAAAATAGTAAATGAGTTGAATTAATATGAGAAAACTTATAAGAAAATTAAGTGATATGCGTGGTATATCGGGATTTGAATATCGTTTGACAGACCAAATTGCCGATATGTTTAAAAAGTATTGTGATGATGTAAAAATCGATTCTTTAGGCAGTGTGATTGCGGTAAAACGCAGTAATAAACCTAACGCACCTAAATTGATGATTGAGGCACATTGTGACGAAATAGGATTGATTGTCACATCAATTACGGATGAGGGATATTTGACATTCGCGAATGTCGGCGGTGTTGACGAAAGAACACTTCCGTCAACCGAAGTGACTGTACACGGCAAAGAAGATTTGTGGGGAGTAATAGGCATAAAGCCGAATTACTTACTGGAGCAAGGAAAGACAGCCAAATTAAAAGAATTGGCGGTTGATACAGGTTTGAGTGCCGAAAAAGTTAAAGAACTTGCAGCAGTCGGCGACAGTATAACTCTTGCACAGTCTGTAGGCAGACTCGGCAAAAAGCAATTCAGCGGTAAATCGCTTGACGACAGAGCAAGCGTTTCGGCGATAATGCGTGTTATGAAAAATATCAAAGATTTGGATATTGACATTGATGTGTACGCCGTTGCGGCAGTGCAGGAGGAAGTCGGCTGCAGAGGCGGTAAAACCACTGCATACGGCATTAATCCAGATATGGCGGTTGCGATTGACGTGTGTCACGGTATAACGCCTGACAATTCGGATAATGCGTTTGAAGTCGGAACGGGTACTGTTCTTTCGGTAGGTCCTAATCTTCACCCAAAACTTACCGATGAACTTTTTGCGGTATCAAAACGTCACGGAATAAAGGTAAGCACGGACGTTGACGGCGGCAATACAGGTACGGATGCTTGGGAGATACAAGTTGCGTGTGACGGTGTGCCGACGGCACTTATATCAATACCGCTTAAATATATGCACACATCAGTTGAAACTTTGGCGGTTTCAGATGTTAAAGCGACAGTTAATCTGCTGACTGAATTTATAAAAGAACAGAGGGGAGAATTGCAATGGCTGAACTTCTGAAAAAAATGTCTGAAATAAATGCCGTAAGCGGAAATGAAAACGATATACGAAATTTGATAATTGCGGAAATTAAAGATAAGGTTGATGATATTACCATTGATACAATGGGTAATGTTATTGCATATAAAAAAGGCAGTGACAGCGGTAAAAAAATCGCAGTTGCGGTTAATATGGACGAACCCGGTTTTATCATAAGCGGAGTAACCGAAAAGGGTTATTTGAAATTTAAAGCGGTAGGCAATATTGATCCGCGAAAGATTATTTCAAAAAGGGTTGTAATCGGTGCTGATAAAATCAAGGGTGTTATCGGTATGAAAGCGATACACTTGCAGACAAAGTCCGAACGTGAAAATGTTGTGGCAGTTTCAAAGCTGTTTATTGACATCGGTGCAAAGGACAAAGAGGATGCGGAAAAGTACGTTAAACTCGGCGATTATGTGACTTTTGACACTGAATTTATGCAAATTGGCAGTAATGTCAAAGGCAAAGCACTTGACAGGAGCGGTATTTGTACCTCGCTTATAAATGCGATTGGGAAAGAATATAAATACGACACATATATGTGCTTTTTGGTACAGCGTGAAGTCGGTGCAAGAGGTGCGAAAATCGTATCGCACAGAATAAATGCCGATGTTATATTGTCGGTTTCATCTGCCGAAACAGCCGATATGTACGGTTGTGAAAGTAATGCGGGTGTAAAACTCGGTGATGGCTCGGTTGTTAATTTTGCAGACAGAACAATAATTGCAGATAAAGAAATAACAGAAAAAATGATTAAAGCCGCTAAAAAGGCGAAAATAAAGGTACAGCCTCAGGTTTTAATGCCGCAGACAAGTGACGGCGGTGCAATGCAGAGCGGAGCGGACGGTGCGATATGCCTGAGTTCGTCTGTTCCTTGCAGATATTCTCATTCGCCTGTTTCCGTAATGTCACCTGATGATATTAACAGTATGACGGAGTATATCAGATTATTTTTAAATAAAATCGGAGAAATGATATAATGGATATTTTAAATGTATTGGAAAAAGCAACACAAATAAACAGTGTTTCGGGCTCGGAAAATGAAATCAGAAAGTTTATTTCCGATAATGTAAAAAAGTATTGTGACGAACTTTCGGTTGACGCAATGGGTAATCTTATCGCTCATAAAAAAGGCAGTGGCAAAAAGATTATGTTCGCGGCACATATGGACGAGATTGGTATAATTGTAACCGATATTGACGATAAAGGCTTTGTGCGTTTTTCGTCAGTCGGCGGACTTAATTTAAGAAATCTTGTAAATCTTCGTGTGCGTTTCGCAAACGGCGTTGAGGGTGTAATCGGTGCAGAGGAAGAAAGCTTTAAAGATAAACCGGCTATAAGTAAATTATATGTTGATTTGGGTGCGGCAGATAAGAAAGAGGCTGAAAAAACAGTTTTAATCGGTGATACCGCATCATTCGTCGGCGGATTTGTGAAGTGTGGCGATAATGTTGTTTCAAAGGCTCTTGACAACAGAGTCGGCTGTGCGATTTTAATGCAGGCTTTGAGTGAAATAAAAGATTGTGAAAACGACTTGTATTTCGTGTTTACAACTCAAGAGGAAGTGGGACTTCGCGGAGCGAAAACGGCAGCTTTTGCGATTAATCCCGATATTGCGGTAGCGGTTGACGTTACCGATACGGGCGATACACCGTCCGCACCGACTATGGCGATTGAACTCGGTAAGGGTACGGCTATAAAGGTTATGGACCATTCGATTATGTGTGATGCAGATGTTCGCACAATGATGATTGAAACTGCCAAGAAAAACAAAATTCCGTATCAGCTTGAAATTATGACGGACGGCGGTACTGACGCAGGTGCAATTCATCTTACAAGAGCAGGAATTAAGACGGGCGGTATTTCTGTACCGACAAGATATGTACATTCACCGTCTGAAATGGCAAGCGTGAGTGACATAGAAAACAGCGTTAAACTTTTGTATAATATAGCAATAGCTCAGTGGTAATCGGAGGTGTATTATATTGGCAACTTGGGGAGTTCATTTAAGAGTGGCAAGGTGTTTTATTGATAATTTGATCGCTAAAAAATATCATAGAGAGTTTGTTATAGGCAGTGTTGCACCTGACTGCGGATACGGGGTCAAGGACAGTTTTGGTGAGTTCACACCGCCGCCTAAAATAACTCATTGGTCACCGAGCGGTATGAAACGTGATTGCCGATATAATGACTTCCAAAAGGAATATCTAAACGATAAATCAAATGCCGATTATTGGTTTTACCTTGGGTATTATGTGCATTTGCTGACGGATATAATGTGGTCGGTTACGATGTATATGCCGACAAGGGTTAAATATGCGGAGGAATATAAGAAAAACCCAGAATTTTTAAAGGTTATAAAAAAGGACTGGAATGATATTGATGTATGGCATTTAAGAAGTCTTACATATCATCCGACTTTTGATATACTGAAAAATGCGGGTGAAATAAAAGATTATCTGCCGTATTACGAGCATAATCAGCTTACAAAACAGGTTAAGTTTATTGTTGATTATTACGAAAGCTACAGTTCAAATACGGACAGGGAATTTGAATATACACAAAAAGAAGATATTCAGAATTTTGTTGAATGTTCATACGAATTGCTTTATAAAGTTTTAAAAGAAAAAGAACTTATCTGATTAGATAAGTTCTTTTCTGTATTTTGGAATGTTCGATTTGTCATTGAATGCAATGATTGAATTTGTACTTGATGTTATCGGCTCGTCAAGGTCGGTGATTTGACGACCGTCAACGATACCGCCGACTATAACCGTTTCGGGAGAAGTATATCCGCTGTCGTGAAGAAGTGACGAAACAGGCAAGCCTATCGGTACTTTGTAATTATTCGGCGGAAGAATATCGTCGCCTGAAACCGTTATAATTTTTTCCGTAACAGGCTTTTGGAGTGTAAGTGCGTCATAGATGTTGCAAAGTGTTTCGGGTGACAGTATGACGGTATTTATTTTGTCAATATCCTTGCCTGTAAGCGTTTTCACAAGAATGTCATCTCTGCTCTGCGGATAACGTGCTTTGAGCGAGCAGAGAGAAATATTTTCGTTATATCTAAGATTTAGTTTGAAATCGGAAAATATTTTTTTTGTATTATTTTCAACGGCTATAATTGCCTTTTTTGTATTAAGAATTTTCATCACAATGTTAAGACTTTTTAGGATTTTTTCGGTGTTTCCGAGTGAGGCAAACTGCGGTGAGGAAACATACGGGTCGCTGTCAAATGTAGGTACTATAATATATTCAGGGGTTTTTTCAGTACCTAAAAGTATGTGTGCCGGAATACCGTTTCTGACTTCACAAATACCTGCCTCACGAATAATCCACAACATTTCACGCGTGGTAAGAGAGTCAATATCATCCGTTTTTTGAGTTTGGACTGCGGTGTATTTCATATTATTTTCAACACATATAAACGTATCGCTTACAGATGTAACAATACCCGATACGGAACTGTATAACGGCATTGCGTCATAGCTTTCAAGATCGGCGATTTTTGAACCGATTTCAACCGTATCACCGACTTCGACAAGCGGACTTAACGTAACATCAGTGTTTTGAACAAGATTAAAAAAGTATACAGGTGCAGGGAGCGGTGAATGTATTTCGGCTGATTTATCAAATCCGTTATGCTTTTTATATTTTTTTGCTCCGCGAAATGAAATTGACATTTTAAATTCCCCTTATCACTTAATTATTAAAGGAATTTTACCATAGAACGAAAAAAAATGCAAATATAAATCAATAAATCAATGCGATAAAAACTATTGAAAAAAAGCAATTTGTGGTGTATAATATGTATAATAGGGGTAGTGAGGTGATACATTTATGAAAAGAATAGCGGTAATACCTAATAACAGTAAGGATATAGGTCTGGTAAACACAAAGCGACTTGTTGAATTTTTAAACGGAAAAGCTGAAATTTATATAGATGAGGCGTACAGCGTTCTTGGATTGAATGTTAATTACGTTGCCGAAAGCGAGATACTTGACAATGCGGAATATCTTATTGTTCTCGGCGGTGACGGTACTATTTTGCAGAGAGCTGCGGAATGTGCAAAAAGAAAAATTCCCGTATTGGGAATAAACCTCGGTAAAATCGGTTTTATGACCGAGATTGAAATAGACGATATGGAGGACGCTATTTCAAAGTTTTTACAGGATGATTTCATCATCGAAAAAAGAATGATGATGAAAGCGGAAATAAGAAAAGAAAATAAAATTCAATTCTCGTTTCACGCGCTTAATGACGTTGTGGTGTCGAAAGTGGCGGGCGAAAAACTTATCTATATGGAACTTTCGACTGACGGTGTAGCGGTAAACAGATACACCGCTGACGGACTTATAATCGCAACACCGACCGGCTCTACTGGTTATTCAATATCAGCCGGCGGACCGGTGGTAGACCCTTGTATGAGATTGTATGTTGCGACTCCGATATGTGCGCATATGTTGTCTGTCAGAAGTGCGGTACTTTCGTCAAACAAGGATATAAGAATAAAGCTTGACGGAGAATACGGAAATGCGGATGCGGTTGTTACGGCGGACGGTGACATTCAGGGATATATAAAAAATGCGGACGAAGTAATAATTACCGAATCCGAATATGATTTTGAACTAATAAAAATCGGTGAACAGTCGTTTTACGACACATTAATTAAAAAGTTATCGTAATTAGGGAGGATAAGAGTTGAAGTACAAAAGACAGGGTCAAATTCTCAGAATAATTCATGAGAAGAATATCAAGACTCATGAACAACTTATAGGTGAACTCAATAAGTGCGGGTATAATGTTACACAAGCGACTGTATCAAGAGATATTAAGGAACTTGGACTTATAAAAATACCGTTGCCTGACGGTGGAAGTGTTTATTCATCTTCTAAGGATATTCCGGAGGAACTTGACAGACGTATAAATATGATTACCGATACGGTAATCAGCGTTGATTATGCAATGAATAATATCGTTGTGAAAACATATCCGGGAATGGCGTCGGCTGTTGCGGCGTCTGTTGACGCGTCTATGCGTAACGAGTTCTTGGGTTCTATTGCCGGTGATGATACATTGCTAATAATTGCAAGAAATGAAGAAAAGGCAGCGGAAATTGCAGAAAAATTGATTCAATTATTTCAGTAAGGAGTATTACAAAGTATGTTAAACCAGCTTTCTGTCAGAAATGTAGCGGTGATAGATAAACTTGACATAAATTTGCATGACGGTGTAAGTGTGCTTACAGGTGAAACCGGTGCGGGTAAGTCGATTATAATAGATTCGATAAATATGATTTTGGGCGACAGAGCAAATAAAGAGCTTGTAAGATACGGTACGGATAAGGCTGTTGTACAAGCTGTTTTTGACGCACCTAAAAGTGTTATAAATATTCTTGAAGAAAACGATATTGACGTTGAGGACGGAACTGTTATAATTACACGACAAGTTACAAAAGAGGGAAAAAGCGTAGCGAGAATAAACGGAATGGTTGTAACGCTTAACATACTTCGTGAAATATCGGACAGACTTATTAATATTCACGGTCAGCACGATAATCAGGCACTTTTGACGCCGATAAGACATATTACGTTTTTGGACGCGTATGCCGATAATGAGGAATATATAAACAGGTATAAGGACATATTATCAAAAAAACGTGAAATAGAAAAGAAGATTTCTTCACTTGAAATGGACGAGCAGGAAAAAATGCAGAGAATTGACTTGCTTGAATATCAAGTTAAGGAAATAAAAAAAGCATCGCTTGAAAAAGGCGAGGAGGACGATTTAAGAGAACAACGTGATATATACACTAATGCGGAGCAGATAACAAAGTCCGTAAATGAGGCGTATATGAACTTGTATGAGGGTGATGAAATACAATCCGCATATGACGGTATAAGCATTGCCGTGAATGAGATTTCTCAGATAAGCGACTTAAATCCTCAACTTAAATCGATTTATGATACTTTAAATGAAATTATGTATTCGCTTGAAGATACGGCACACGAAATAAAAGAGTTCGGCGAAACGGTTGAATTTGATGAGCAGACTTTAAACGAGATTGAAGAACGACTTGATTTGATTTCAAGACTGAAACGCAAATACGGAAACAGTATTGAAGAAATACTTGAATATTTGAAAAAAGCCGAAAGCGAACTTAATGATATAAAGCTAAGTGATGAGAGAACAAACGAACTTAAAGAAGAACTTAAAAATATAACAAAAGAGCTTAAAGAAAAGGGCAATGTGCTTACACAAAGACGTGAAAATGCCGCAAAAGTTCTTGAAGAAAATATCGAAAAATCGTTGCACGAGCTTAATATGGAAAAATCCAAATTTAAGGTTAGTATAGAGAATGACGGTACATTTTACGATAACGGTATGGATAAGGTTGAGTTTTTAATCAGCACAAATCCGGGTGAGCCGTTAAAACCACTTGTGAAAATTGCGTCGGGCGGTGAATTGTCAAGAGTAATGCTTGCGATAAAGTCGATTTTGGCTGATTCGGACGGCGTTGATACGATGATATTCGATGAAATTGATACCGGTGTTTCCGGTAAGGCGGCAATGAGTATTGCAAAAAAACTTGCGGTTATTGCAAAAAACAAGCAGGTTATTTGTATTACACACCTTCCGCAGCTTACGGCAATGGCGGATAATCATTATTTGATACAGAAGAATACAGACGGTGAAATGGCGTCTACAACTTTAAAAGAACTTGACGAAGAAGGCAGAGAACTTGAACTTGCGAGAATAATCGACGGCGGCGAGGTTACGGAACTTGCTTTAAGTCACGCAAAGCAAATGCTTGAAAATGCTAAAAATAATTAAAAATGTGTAGTAGGGAGGCGACATAATGGAATCACAGACAATGAAACACTCACATTCGATACTTGCACAGCTTGTATTGCCAATGCAGGCTAATCCGGCGGGGAATGTGCACGGTGGTGAAATTATGAAAATGATGGACAGTGCGGCAGGGGTTGCGGCACAGAAACACGCCCACACAAACGTTGTCACCGCACGAGTTGACGAGCTTAATTTTAAAAAGCCGGTGCTGGTGGGTGAGCTTGTAACGTGTAAGGCACAGGTCATATATGCGGGACGTTCGTCAATGGAGGTCTTTGTGACGGTTGAGTCTGAGGACCTTATTACAGGAAATAAACAGATTGCATTGACCGCATTTTTTACGATGGTTTCGCTTGATGAAAACGGTAAGCCGTCACCTGTACCGAAGCTTGTTTACGATGAAAATAATGCGTATGAGAGTAAATTATATAAAGTCGGCGAAAAAAAGCACATTTTGCATAATGAGAGAAAATCTTAATATATGATTTTGTTTGCAATTTGTTTTAGGATATGTTATAATATCAAAGCAGTTTGACGAAAGGAGAATTTCTATGGCGGATAAAAAAGAAAATACAAAAACTCTTGCACAGAATAAAAAAGCTCGTCACGAGTATTTTATTTTGGAAACAATAGAGGCCGGCATAGAATTAGCCGGAACAGAAGTTAAATCTGCAAGATTGGGTAAGGTTAATCTTACCGACGCGTATGCGTCAATCAAAAACGGGGAAGTATTTATAAAGCAGATGAATATAAGCCCTTTTGAACAGGGAAATATATTTAATCGTGACCCTCTTAGGGACAGAAAGCTTCTTCTTCATAAGAAAGAAATATTGAAACTTACAAACCAAATGCAGCAGGACGGTTATGCTTTAATTCCTCTTGCAGTGTATTTGAAAGGTTCTTTGGTTAAAGTATCTTTGGCAGTTGCAAAGGGTAAAAAACTTTATGATAAGCGTGAAGATATTGCAAAGAAAGACGCAAAACGTAATATTGAGCGGTCGATAAAAAATTATAACCGTTATTAATATGGGGGTGCAATGGTTTCGACGGGGATGTTGAATCCCGAGTAGCGAGTAGTGTTGAGTGCCACTTAAAACGGCTCAAACTTTTAAATATAAACGCTAACGATACAGAATTAGCTTACGCTGCCTAATTGCGGCGTTGTCTCCCCTGTGAGTACCACGGCATAGGGCAAGGCATCATTTTAGTGGTGAACGTGAGTAAAGGGACGTCCTGACCTTTTCCATGATTTAAGGACTACCGATGATATAACTTTGGTTGTGGAGTAGTATCAAAGGGAATCTTGACCATAACCTGCACTCGGAGAAACTTGGGTGGATATGTTTTCGGACAGGAGTTCGATTCTCCTCACCTCCACCAATTTGAAAACAAACCGCTAAGTTTGGCGGTTTGTTTTTGTTTTAAATAGGTTCTACACGTTTTTCTTACGGAATATATTTCAGTTAAATAATAAAGGATACAATATCTATACGAAACGGCACAACAAAGGCGCCATTAGGTAGTATAAATATTGTATCCTTAACAGATAGTATAGTCTATAATGAAATAATTGTCAAGAATTTTTGAGGCAGAATATAGATAATAAAATTATTTTGTGATATTAATTTCAATAAAAAAGCCGTTGTCTTACTCCAGAAGGCAAGGCTCCAATTGCCAAGAATCCTGTTTCAAAACAACGGCTTTATATATAGTATACGTGAAAAATTTGCAGATGTTAATCCTAAAATTGAAAATTAATCTTGAAATATGATATTTATTAATTTAAGAAAGAGAGGATAAAATATGAAAAATCAAGAAAAAGACTTAAAGAATGAGAACTCGGACAATACAGAAAGAAAATTGACAAAAGAAGAGTTGACGGCTTTATGTCGAAGAGCGAAGAAACACGCGCAGAAATTCGGAGAGTATATGAGAATGGTGGAAGAAGAACGTGAAAAAGCAGAACAAGAGAAAAATCAAAAATAAAAAGTATCATTTGATGCCAGGGAATATTCTGCTATAATAGCATTTCTTCCAGGGAACCTAATCCCACACCAAATGATACCACTATCAGTATATCAGAAATGTTTGAATTTGTAAAGTGGAAAATCATCAATTTCCTGTATCTTCTTTTTGTTGAAAAAATGATAATTTATGCTATAATATAATTATGCAAGAGGAAAGACTGTTATTTCTGACACCTTTTATAGAAAGTAGGTGAGCAAAGTGAATAATATGATACCTGACCCTGATTGTGAAAGTTTTTGCGGACTATATGCAGGAGGTCCCTCAGAAATATTGCCACCATCTGAATATGACTTAGGAAAATTAGCAAAATATTTAAAAGCAAGGAAAATAAAATATACACAATTAACATCAGAAGAAAAATTTAAAATAAATATAAATTGAATAAAGAGGAAACAACGAGAAAAATAAATTTAAGAGGGTGAAAAAATCAGATTTGCTTTGGGCATCTAATCCTGATTGGTGTTACAGAGATGAGAACTATGTGGAAAGATTAAAACCAAATGCACCCAAAGAGGCACAAGATAGTTACCAACATTTTTAGAACAATGCAAGTACTATGATAAAATATACGGAAAGGGTAATTGGGGATAACAGTAAAACAAGCTATAGCGTATTTTCAACAGGGGTATTGATAAATGAAAACTTATACTGTAAAGATAGAATCAGGAGTTCAGATAAGAATTGAATCTGTAGATGAAAATATGAAAATTTATGACGGATTGATTTCATATTTAGATAAAAGTAAAGATGTGAAGTACATAAAAAAGGCGATGACATTTGAAACCCCTATATCAGATTATGAATATAAGGATATTCCGTTTTCTGTTTTGTTTGATGAGATGTGTGATGAAACATTTGTATTTGTTGAAAAATTGTATGATTACCGTTTAATAGAACAGTTGTTGCATAAGTTTGATATAATTAATTAAAAGCACGTTTTAAACGTGCTTTTTTCTTGCCACCGAAAATACATCAGCAAATTATTTTGAATGTTTTGTCTGTCATTGTATAGACAAAAAGTGAATTATGTTATATAATAATATAAATAAATATGGCGTAATATAATACAGTACAGCCAAGACGGAGGAAAGGTTATGGCGAATTACGAAGAAAAAACATTGCTTATGGATGAGGCTACCTCAAAAAGAGCGGTCAGCCGAATTGCATATGAAATTGTTGAGAGAAATCGAGGAACTGAAAATCTTGTCATAATAGGTATTCAAACGAAAGGTGTATCACTTGCAAAGCTTATAATCAAGAAAATCGAAGAAATCGAGGGTATTAAGCTTGAACTCGGAAGTCTTGATATAACGTTTTACAGAGATGATTTGACAAGACTCAGCAAGCACCCGGTAGTTGCGGGAAACGACATTGCATTTTCAATAGAGGATAAGAAAATAATCTTAGTTGACGATGTATTGTATTCAGGCAGAACTATAAGGGCGGCGATGGAAGAACTTTTTGACATGGGACGTCCGGAAAAAATCGAACTTGCGGTACTTGTAGACAGAGGAAACCGAGAACTTCCTATCCGTGCTGACTACATTGGAAAAGATGTTCCGACTTCGCATGATGAATATATTGATGTTGTAATAAACGATGATAAATTAGAAAAAGTATCAATATGCGGTAAGGGGGATAATTAATAATGAAGAAAGATTTACTCGGACTTAAAGACATAAGTGCGAAAGAAATAGAAAACATACTTGAAACAGCCGGAACGATGAAACTTATATTAGGTCAGCCTAATAAAAAGACTCCTCATCTTCAAGGCAAAACTGTTGTAAATCTATTTTATGAAAACAGTACAAGAACAAGATTATCTTTTGAGCTTGCGGCTAAATATATGAGTGCCAACGCGGCTAATATTACTGCAAGCGGTTCATCGGTACAGAAAGGCGAAACGCTTATAGACACTGCCGAAACAATCAATGCAATGGGTACCGATATTCTTGTAATGCGACATAATATGAGCGGTGCACCGCATCTTATCGCTCCGCTTGTAAGTGCATCGGTAATCAATGCCGGTGACGGTATGGATGAACACCCTACGCAAGCACTTTTGGATATGCTTACAATCAAGGAGAAAAAAGGCGGATTTAAAGGTCTTAAAGTTGCGATTATAGGCGATATTTACCACAGCAGAGTTGTGAGAAGTAATGTTTACGGACTTACAAAGCTTGGTGCAGATGTAAGCGTAGGCGGTCCTACAACGCTTATGCCTCCGGGAATGGAAAGACTTGGAGTAAAAGTATTTAACAATGTTGAGGACGCAATAAAAGACGCAGATGTTGTTATGGGACTTAGAATACAACTTGAAAGACAGAAAAAAGGCTTGTTCCCAAGTATAAGAGAATATTACAGATTCTTCGGAGTTGACAACGAGAGATTAAAACTTGCAAAACCGGGCGCACTTGTAATGCATCCGGGACCGGTAAATCGCGGTGTGGAATTTTCATCAAGCGTCATTGACGGCGAACAAAGCGTTATAAATGAGCAGGTTACAAACGGTGTTGCAGTCAGAATGGCAGTTATGTATATATTGTCAAGAGGCGGATTTGAAGACTAACGAAAGGGAAAGAATATGAAGATATTAATTAAAGGCGGTAGGGTAGTTGACCCTAAAAATGATTTTGATAAAGTAGCGGACGTACTTGTGGATAACGGTGTTATATCCGAAATAGGCGAAAACATTAATGCCGACGGTGACGTTACCGTTATAGATGCAGAAGGTAAAATTGTGTCACCGGGACTTGTTGATATGCACAGCCATTTGAGAGATCCGGGACAGGAATATAAAGAAGATATTGAATCGGGTACAAGAAGTGCCGCAATGGGCGGTATCACATCAATCGCTTGTATGCCGAATACAAAGCCTGTAACAGACAGTGAGCCGATTGTTACTTATATAAAGACAAAGGCTAAGGAAGTCGGTCATGTAAACGTATATCCGATAGGCTCAATTTCAAAAGGCCTTGAGGGTAAGGAGCTTGCTGAAATCGGCGAACTTAAAAATGCCGGTGCGGTTGCAATATCAGATGACGGCAGACCTGTTGTTGAATCGGGGCTTATGCGAAGAGCGTTGGAATATGCAAAAATGTTTGATATAGCCGTTATATCTCACTGTGAGGACTTGGGTCTTGCCGACGGCGGTCAGATGAACGAGGGATTTATGGCAACATATCTTGGTTTAAAGGGTATAACAAGAGCGGCAGAAGAAGTAATGGTTTCAAGAGATATACTAATCGCAGAAGCTACACATACTGCAATTCACATTGCGCATGTAAGTACAAGAGGTTCTGTTGAACTTGTAAGACAGGCTAAAAAACGCGGAGTAAACGTTACTTGCGAAACTTGCCCGCATTACTTTACACTTACTGAAAATGCTGTTGACGGCTTTAATACAAATGCGAAAATGAATCCGCCTTTAAGAACTTCTGACGATGTCGAGGCAATCAAAGAGGGATTGAAAGACGGAACGATTGATTGTATCGTAACAGACCACGCGCCGCACCATATTGATGAGAAAAATTGCGAATTTGCACTTGCATTAAACGGTATCGTAGGTTTTGAAACATCATTGGGATTGGGACTTCAATACCTTGTAAAATCCGGTGTTTTGACTTTGAACGAACTTATTGAAAAAATGGCAGTCAATCCGTCAAGAATACTAAGAATAAATAAAGGCAGTTTGTCAATAGACGCAGACGCCGATATTACGATATTTGATCCGTCAAAAGAATGGACGGTTGATATTTCAAAATTCCAGTCAAAGAGCAAAAACTCTCCGTTTGACGGCTTTACTCTTTGCGGTAAACCGGAATACGTTATAGTAGGCGGAAAAATAGTTGTAAGCAATGGTGAACTTGCATAGGAGGTAAGCAATGTCAGTAGATTTATTAGTACAGAAAATTAAGGAAAAGGGCAATCCGTCAGTAGCCGGACTTGACCCGAAAATCGAATATGTTCCGGAGTATATCAGAAAAAAAGCATATGCCGAATACGGACAGAATTTAAAGGGTGCGACAGAGGCTATATGGGAATTTAACAAGGGTCTTATAGACGCACTTTATGACGTTGTACCTGCTGTAAAGCCACAGTCGGCTTTCTATGAAATGTACGGTCTGTACGGTGAGGAAGTAATGCACAGAACTATTTCGTATGCAAAAGAAAAGGGCTTGTATATAATTCTTGACGTAAAGAGAAATGATATAGGCAGTACGGCAGAGGCTTATTCAAAAGCATATCTCGGTAAAGTTGATATAGACGGTGTGGAATGTGAGCCTTGCCCTGTTGACTGTGTTACAGTAAATCCTTATTTGGGAACAGACGGAATACAGCCGTTTGTAAATGATTGTAAGACGTTTGATAAGGCGATATTTGCACTTGTAAAGACATCTAATCCGTCATCCGGCGAATTACAGGATTTGCTTGTCGGTGACGAACATATATATGAAAAGGTTGCACAGTGTGTTAATAAGTGGAACGAAGAAACTATCGGCAAGAGCGGATACGGTGCAGTTGGCGCGGTTGTCGGTGCAACATATCCCGAACAGGCAAAGGTTTTGAGAAAGCTTATGCCTAAATCATACTTCCTTGTACCGGGTTACGGTGCACAAGGCGGCGGTGCAGAGGGCGTTAAGCCATGCTTTAATGAGGACGGACTTGGTGCGATAGTGAACTCGTCAAGAGGTATTATGTGTGCATATAAAAAGGGCGATTGGAAAGAAGAACAGTTTGCCGAGGCGGCAAGAGCAGAGGCAATCAGAATGAAAAATGATCTTACAAGCGTGTTATAAGGAGTAGCAGATGAAAAAAGTTGAGAATTGCAAACTAATCAGCAAGACGAAAATTATAGACGGAATTTTTGATTTTGTAATCGAAAGTGAAGATATTTCAAAAGAGGCACAATGCGGACAGTTCCTTCATATAAATTGCGGTGACAGCACATTTTTAAGACGTCCTATAAGTATTTGTGACGCCGAAAACGGAAAAGTAAGATTTATTTTTGAAGTCAAGGGTAAGGGTACAGAGGAACTTGCCAAAAAAGAAGTCGGCGATTATATAGATGTTATGGGACCTTTGGGACACGGCTTTGAAATAAAGGACAGTGTGAAAAATGCTGTTATAATCGGTGGCGGCATTGGTGTATTTCCGCTATATAAATTGGCAAAGAATATAAATGCCGATGTATTTCTCGGTTTCAGAAGTAAAGACAGAGTTGTTATGGAAGATGAATTTAACGATGTTTCAAATATGGTTATAGTCGGAACAGATGACGGAAGTTACGGTTACAACGGATATATTGCATCGGCTATGGAACAATATCTTGATTCGCATAAGTGCGATATGATTTATTCATGCGGTCCTATGCCTATGCTTAAAGCTGTTAAGAAAATTGCGGAAAGCAGAGGTATAAAGTGTCAGGTGTCTTTGGAACAGCGTATGGGCTGCGGTATCGGTGCTTGCCTTGTATGCAGCTGTGAAACGAATAAAGAGGGTACGGACAGATATGCAAAGGTTTGTACAAACGGTCCTGTTTTCTATTCTGAGGAGGTGACTCTGAATGACTAATACAAAAATTAATTTTTGCGGTGTTGAATTTAAAAACCCTATCGTAACTGCATCGGGTACTTTTGGTTTCGGTATGGAATACAATGAATTTGTATCTATCGAGGAGTACGGAGGGTTCGGTGCAAAAGGTCTTACAAGAGTACCGAGAGAGGGAAACAAACCTCCGAGAATTGCAGAAACGCCGAGCGGTATATTAAACAGTGTCGGACTTCAAAATCCGGGTGTTGAGCATTTCGCAAAGCACATAATGCCGATACTTGCGGAATATGACACAAATGTAATTGCAAATATGTCGGGTAACACGATAGAGGAATATTGTGAAATGGCTGAAATTCTTTCAGATACTGACGTTGCAATCATAGAAATGAATATTTCTTGCCCTAATGTAAAGCACGGCGGTTTGGCGTTCGGAACAGACCCTAAAGTAGTAAACGAACTTACAAGTGCAGTGAAAAAACATTCAAAGAAACCGCTTGTTGTAAAACTTTCACCGAATGTAACTTCAATCACTGAAATCGCAAAAGCCGCAGAGGCGGGCGGAGCAGACGGATTGTCGCTTATAAATACGCTTATGGGTATGAAAATTGACATACACACAAGACGTCCGATTTTGGCAAACAATACAGGCGGACTTTCAGGCCCTGCCGTAAAACCTGTTGCAGTCAGAATGATTCATGAAGTGCACGAGGCTGTAAATTTGCCATTGATAGGTATGGGCGGAGTTATGAGCGGTGAGGACGTAATCGAATTTATGCTTGCCGGTGCTTCGCTTGTGGCTTTGGGTACAGGACTTTTTGTAAAACCGGATTTAATTCTTCCTGTAAAGCAAGAGATCAAAGAATATATGGAACGTTATAATATTGAAGATATTAACAGCATTATCGGTACAGCTGTTATGAATTAGTTACAAAAAAGAGGGTGGTATCATCCTCTTTTTTGCGGATTATGAGAAATTTTAAAATTAAAAAAGGATTTTTGGGTGCGTATGTTGTATTATAAAAAGCGAAAGTTTTTAAGACATAAAGCATTTTTTGAATAAAATTTCAATATAATATAAATAAAATGTTATAAAATGAGAAAATGGGGGTAAATATAACGTGAAGTGTATTTTTACCTCTGTTTTGATGAAAGATTGGAGCGTATAATATGTACATATTAGCATTAAACGGAAGTCATAACAATGACGGAAATACAGCATTTTTGCTTAACGAAATTTTAAGACACTGTGCCGAAAAGGGTGCAGAAACTGAAATTTGCAGTGTCAGTGAGGCGATTATGGATACAAAAACACCGTTTTGCGTAGCCTGTTCAACGCCTTGTACAAAAAAGTGCTATAAAGATACAAAACTTGATACATTATTTGATAAAATCGAAAGAGCTGATTTTGTTGTTTTCGGAAGTCCTGTTTATTTTGGTTCTATGACAGGTCAGATGAAATGTTTCTTTGACAAGACAAGGGATGCAAGAGCTAATAAAAAGTGGCTCGGAAAGCCTATGGCGGCGGTAACTGTCGGTGCGTCAAAGTACGGCGGTCAGGAAAGGACTTTGGAGCATATTCATTCATGCGCACTTGTTTCGGGTATGACGCTTATAGGCAACAGCTCTGTATCGGGTATGGGACATTTCGGTGTATCTGCTCAGAAACCGGCAAATGAAGATACATATGCTATAAATCAATGCAAGATTTTAGCAGAAAGAATAATTGAAACGATAAGATAAGTATATTTTTACGCATTATGTGTGAAAATAGTACCATTGATAAAAGGAGGTGACGGTGTGCCAAGAAGAATTTCAGACGATATGATAGCGCAAATATGTGATGAAAATGACATAATTGACTATGTATCGAGATATGTACAATTAAAAAAATCGGGACGTGATTACAGCGGACTTTGTCCGTTTCATCATGAAAAAACACCGTCATTCCATGTAAGTCAGGAGAAACAGCTTTTTCACTGTTTCGGATGCGGTGCGAGCGGTAATTTGGTGCAGTTCGTAATGCGTACAGAAAATCTTGACTTTATTGATGCGTTGAAGTTGCTTGCCGACAATGCAGGTATAATAATTCCCGAAGATGATGGAAATTTTTCGGACGCGTCGCATGAAAAGAAGAAGCGTATTTTGGCAATGAACAAACTTTCAGCGAGATTTTTTTATAATTGCCTGCGTGATAAAAACATAGGCGAAAAAGGTCAGAAGTATTTTGCAAAACGTAATATACCTTGGAAAACGGTTACGGTATACGGTTTGGGATATGCACCCGAAGGACACGATCATTTGCTTAAATATTTGACTTCGCAAGGATTTAAAACAGAAGAAATTGTCGAGGGCGGACTTGCCGTAAGCCGTGAGGGCAGAATATACGATAAATTCAGAGATCGTGTCATGTTTCCGATAATTGACGTTAGAGGAAATGTTATCGGTTTCGGCGGTCGAATTATGCACGACAATAAAGAAATTAACGGTTATAAAATACCTAAATATCTGAATTCGCCCGAAACACCTGTTTTTGATAAAGGCAGAAACTTATTTTCGCTCAACTTGGCGAAAAATGCAAAATCGTCGGAGATAATACTGTGCGAGGGGTATATGGATGTAATATCCGTATATCAAGCCGGTATAAAAAATATTGTTGCAACGCTCGGTACGGCTATTACGGAAAATCAAGCTAAATTGATGTTGCGTTACGGCAGTGAAATACTGATATGTTACGACAGTGACGAGGCAGGTACAAAAGCGGCGTTAAGAGCCATTGACATAATAAACAATGTAGGCGGCAGAGCAAGGGTGATACGGCTTAAAAATGCCAAAGACCCCGATGAATACATAAACAAAAACGGAGTTGAAAAATTCAAAGAGGCGGTCAAGAATGCGATGCCTGCCACTGAATTTAAGATTTCTTTGATAAAAAAGCAGTACGACGTAACGAGTACGGACGGCAAGATACTGTTTATAGATGAGGTAGTAAACATATTTACAAAATTAAAAGACGCTGTTGAGGTAGACGCCTATATAACGAAAGTCGCGGAGGATACAGGAATAAGCCGAGAGGCGATAGCAAGCAAATACCGTGAAAAAATATCGAAGGGCAGTTATAAAAGAATACCGACTAAAAATGAGTATCAGAAAAAAGTCGAACAAAGAAAGCGTGAAACAACGAAAAATCAAATGGTTACAAGCAGTTTGCTTGAAGCTGAAAAACGACTTTTGGGACTTATATCGCAAAGTAAAAAACTTTATAAAATGTCGTCGGCACAGATTAAAGCCGATGAATTTGCAACAGATGTGTACAGACGTTTGGCAAAAAGTATGTATGACAGCTATGAAAACGGAATGTCACCCGATCCGGCAATGATGTTAAATGATTTTTCGAACGACGATTTGAGTGAGGCGTCGGAAGTTTTTTATAATCTTGAAGTTTACAGCGGTGACGAAGAAACCGTCAAAGAACTTTTATATACAATTAAATTGGAGAAGTTGAATATGCGTATCAATGCCGAAACAGACCCTACGAATTTGATGGATTTGTTTAAGCAACGTGAAGAACTTCTAAATGAGAAAAATACTTGGGAGGAATAGTTTAATGCAGGAAAAGAAGAAAGACATTAAAAGAGAACTTATCGAAAAAGGTAAGAAAAAAGGGGTACTTACTTTTAAGGAAATAAGTGACGCTTTTGAAGACATTGAAGTGACACCGGAAGAAATAGAAAGACTTTATGACATTTTTGAAAAAGAATCTATCGAACTTGTTGAAGATTTGGATAAGGAACTTGAAGAAATCGAAGTAAGCAAGGAAGAACTTGAGGACTTGTCTGTTCCGGAGGGCATCAATATTGATGACCACGTTAAAATGTACCTAAAAGAAATAGGTAAAGTTAATCTGCTTACTCCCGAGGAAGAATTGTCACTTGCCAAAAGAATGGCAGACGGAGAAACAGCGAAAGAACAGCTTGAAGAAATTGGCGAGGAGATAGACGAAGATACTAAAAAGCAGATTGATTTATTGATTGCGGACGGCGAAAAAGCAAAGAAAAGCTTGGCAGAGGCTAACTTGCGTCTTGTTGTAAGTATAGCAAAGCGTTATGTCGGTCGCGGTATGCTTTTCCTTGACCTTATTCAAGAGGGTAATCTTGGTCTTATCAAGGCTGTTGATAAGTTTGACTATACAAAGGGTTATAAATTCTCAACATATGCGACATGGTGGATAAGACAAGCTATCACAAGAGCCATTGCGGATCAAGCGCGTACAATCAGAATACCTGTTCATATGGTTGAAACCATCAACAAACTTGTAAGGGTTTCAAGACAGCTTGTGCAGGAGCTTGGCCGTGAACCTACGCCTGAAGAACTTGCAAAAGAACTAAATATGCCTGTTGATAAAGTACGTGAAATTTCAAAGATTTCACAAGAGCCTGTTTCGCTTGAAACTCCTATCGGCGAAGAAGAGGACAGCCATCTTGGCGATTTTATTCCGGATGAGGACGCACCTGCACCGTCAGAGGCGGCAAGTTTTGTACTTCTAAAGGAACAGCTTGGAGCGGTTTTGGAAACATTGTCTGAAAGAGAGGCGAAGGTTTTAAGACTTCGTTTCGGTCTTGACGACGGACGTGCAAGAACGCTTGAAGAAGTAGGTAAGGAATTTGACGTAACAAGAGAAAGAATAAGACAGATTGAGGCAAAGGCACTAAGAAAACTTCGTCATCCGAGCAGAAGTAAGAAATTAAAAGATTTTCTTGATTAATAACTAAAAAAGCAATACCGAGAGTGTATTGCTTTTTGCAAATGATTTTATAAACACGGAGGATATTATGGATTGGATTAAAGTATCTATATTTACGACATCAGAGGGTATTGAGCCTTTGAGCGGAAGACTGTATCAGCTTGGAATAACAGGTCTTGAAATTGAGGACGAAAAAGATTTTAAAGATTTTCTTGAAAACAATAAACAGTATTGGGATTATGTTGATGATGAGCTGATTAAGGAAAAAGAGGGCGAAACGGAAGTAATCGCCTATGTCAGCGATAATGCGGCAGGTCATGAAATGCTTATGGCAATCAGAAATACTGTTGCCGAAATGAAACAGCTTGATGATGAAAACGAGTTCGGCAGACTTGAAATCCATATTGACAATATGAAGGAAGAAGACTGGGCGAATAACTGGAAGAAGTATTTTCACCCGTTGGAAGTAGGCAAAAAAATTCTTATCAAGCCTGAATGGGAAGAACTTAAAGATAATACCGACAGAATTGTATTCAATATAAATCCAGGTATGAGTTTCGGTACAGGCGGACACTATACAACACAGCTTTGTATCGAAACACTTGAAAAATACATAAAACCGGGCGTTAAAGTGCTTGATTTGGGCTGCGGCAGCGGTATTTTGTCAATTATATCATTGTTGTTGGGCGCAGACAGTGCGTTTGCGGTTGATATTGACCCGAATGCGGTTGATATTGCATATCAGAATGCAGGCATGAATGATGTCGACATATCGAAATATACGGTTAAAGCCGGAGATATAATTACAAATACAGAATTGCAAAATGAAATTGCCAAAAATGAATATGACGTTGTTGTGGCAAATATTGTTGCAGATGTCATTATAGCGCTTGCTCCAAAAGCACGTGAATATATGAAAAAAGGTGGTGTGTTTATTACTTCGGGAATAATCGAGGACAGAGTAGACGACGTTAAAACGGCACTTGAAAAATGCGGCTTTGAAATAAATTCAATCAAGCAAAGAAAAGATTGGGTATCTATTGTTTGTAAATAGCATTAACGGTGAAAGGAATGATAAAAAATGCTTGAATTAAAGAATAATATTTTTTATGTGGGAGTGAAAGACCCTACACTAAGAACATTTGATATTTTTATGAAAACGGAATACGGTACGACATATAATGCGTATCTTGTAAAGGGTGAAAAGACGGCACTTATAGAAACAGCACACGAAAAGTTACTTGATTCGTATATTTCAAATATCGAAGAAATAATGCCTGTTTCTGAGATTGATTATTTGATATGCAATCATACAGAGCCTGACCATTCGGGAAGTGTCAAGAAGATACTTGAATTAAATCCGGACATTGAAGTTGTGGGCAGTATTGCGGCTATAAGAAATCTAAAAGAAATAACAAATATGACTTTTAAGGAGCATATTGCAAAAGACGGTGCAGAGCTTGATTTGGGTGACGGAAAGGTATTGAAATTCTGTATAGTTCCTAATTTGCATTGGCCTGATACTATGGTGACATATCTTGAAAGTGAAAAGACACTTTTCAGCTGTGACGTATTTGGTGCACACTATTGTGAGGACGCAGTTGTTGACGAGGATATAATTTACTACGATAAGTATGAAAAGGCAATGAAAGTTTATTATGACTGCATTGTATCGCCGTTTAATGCTTTTGTTGTCAAGGCACTTGAAAAGTTGTCGGCACTTGATATTGAAATGGTTTGTAACAGTCACGGACCTGTACTTAAAAAATATATAGCAGAAGCCATTAAAAAGTATTCGGCTTGGAGTGCACCAAAAGTTACAGAGAAAAAAACAGTCGCAATATTCTATGCGTCGGCTTACGGATATACAAAGAAAATGGCAGACGTTATTGAAAAAACGCTTAATTCTTGTGATTTTGATGTTAAAGAATATGACGTTGCCGAAATCAACGATGAAATGATAACGGCACTTCACAGTGCGGACGCACTTGTATTCGGTACACCGACAATCAACCGAAATGCGGTAAAGCCTGTATGGGATATTATTTCTTCGATTGACCTTGTTAATATGAAGAATAAGCCTTGCTTTGTATTCGGTTCATACGGCTGGGGCGGTGAAGGTATTCAGCTGGTGCATAATCATCTTGAATTGCTAAAACTAAAGCCTTTTGAAAAGCCGTTCGGTTGTATATTCAATCCGTCAGACGAAAAACTTGCCGAACTTGAAGATTATACAAAGAAATTTGCGGAAACGATATAAAACAAAAGCAGAGTCATAAGATATGACTCTGCTTTTTGGTATTTGACAAATCAACAAATTTGTTATAAAATTATGCCTACTGAAATAATAGGAAATATATTTGGGGATAGGAAATAATTATGAGTATAACAATAGAAGAATTGAATAAATTAGATAAAGACACATATCAAATTATAGATATTCGTGACAAAGAGGAAGTTCAAAAAGACGAAATGCCGGGAGCGGTTTATGTTCCGTCAGATGATATAGAAACAAGCGAAAAGGTTGATTTATCAAAAAAACTGATTATTTGTTGCAGAATAGGTAAAATAAGCATAGACGTTGCGGAGCGGCTAAGAGAAAAAGGCGTTGACGCGGTGAGCTTTGAGGGCGGATATACTGCATGGCTGTTGGATTCGATAAAGCGAAAAGAGGCCGAGAGTATAAGTCGTGATGTTGAACAAAGTATAAGAAAAAAATTCCGTAAAAAAATTTGGCGTATGTTTGCAAAAGCAATTAATACTTATGATTTGGTTAAAGAGGGCGACAAGATTGCGGTCTGTATATCGGGCGGAAAAGACTCAATGCTTATGGCAAAACTTTTTCAGGAACTTAAACTTCACAATAAATTTGAATTTGAAGTAAAATTCTTGGTTATGGATCCCGGTTACAGTCCTGAAAACCGTAAGGTTATAGAGGAAAATGCAAGGAAATTGAATATCCCTATAACTATTTATGAATCCGATATATTTGAGTCGGTTTATAATGTTGAAAAGTCGCCTTGCTATTTGTGTGCAAGAATGAGAAGGGGATATTTGTATAAATTCGCAAAGGATATGGACTGTAATAAAATTGCGTTGGGACATCATTATGACGATGTAATTGAAACGATATTAATGGGAATGCTGTATTCGGGACAGGTGCAAACAATGATGCCGAAACTTCACAGCACAAACTATGAGGGAATGGAACTTATACGACCGCTTTATTTAATTCGTGAGCAGGATATAAAATCGTGGTGTCGATATAACGATTTGCATTTTATACAATGTGCCTGCAAGTTTACGGATACTTGTACAACGTGTAATAACGAAGAAAACCGTTCAAAGAGAGTTGAAATAAAAGAACTTATAAAAACGTTGAAACAGGTAAATCCGTACGTTGAGGGGAATATATTCAAAAGTGTTGAAAATGTCAGTTTAGAGGCGATTGTTGCGTACAAAATTGACGGTGTGAAACACAGTTTTCTTGAAACGTACGACGAAGAATAACTATATGTTGTACCGTTCAATTTGGCATTACACAACAAAATCCAAACAAAACAAGAATTTTGAAATGAAAAAGAAATAAATATTCACAAACTATTTTCACAATGACTATTGATTTATTTGGCAAAATAGTATAGAATAATAAGTAACAAAACATAATATGTTTTATATGAAATTTAGGAGGCAATATATAATGAGCAATATTAGGTTTGACTATTCAAAAGCACTTCCGTTTGTCGGACAGCATGAGATTGATAATATGGCTGAATATGTTAAAGAGGCACATAATATGCTTCATAACAAAACCGGTGCAGGTAACGATTTTCTTGGTTGGGTAAACTTGCCTACGGATTATGATAAAGAAGAATTTGCAAGAATTAAAAAAGCGGCTGAAAAGATTCGTTCTGATTCAGATGTACTTGTTGTAATCGGTATAGGCGGTTCGTACCTTGGTGCAAGAGCGGCTGTTGAAATGTTACAACATTCATTCTATAATGCTCTTGACAAAGACAAGAGAAAAGGTCCTGCTATTTTCTTTGCCGGAAATAACATCAGTTCGACATATATGGCTGATTTGCTTGAAACAGTAGAGGGTAAAGATATTTCAGTAAACGTAATATCAAAATCAGGAACAACAACAGAACCTGCTATTGCGTTCAGAATATTTAAAAACTTGCTTGAAAAGAAGTACGGCAAGGAAGGTGCAAAAGAAAGAATTTATGCAACAACAGATAAAGCTCGTGGCGCATTGAAGTCACTTGCAGACGAAGAAGGTTACGAAACATTTGTTATCGCTGACGATATCGGCGGCAGATACTCTGTTCTTACTGCAGTAGGTTTACTTCCGATTGCTGCGGCAGGTATTGATATTGATAAGATGATGCAGGGTGCAAAAGAGGCACAGGATGAATATGCTAATCCAAATCTTGCAGAAAACCAATGTTATCAATATGCAGTTGTAAGAAATGCACTTGCAAGAAAAGGCAAGACTGTTGAAATGATGGTTAATTATGAGCCGGCACTTCACTATTTCGGCGAATGGTGGAAACAGCTTTACGGCGAAAGTGAAGGTAAGGACAACAAGGGTATTTTCCCTGCGGCGGCAGACTTCTCAAGTGACCTACATTCAATGGGACAATACATTCAAGAAGGACAAAGAATTTTGTTTGAAACAGCTTTGCTTGTTGAAAATCCTCGCAAGAATATTGAAATTCAAGCAACAGAGGATAATATTGACGGACTTAATTTCCTTGCAGGCAAGACTATCGACTATGTAAATTCAAAAGCCGCACAGGGTACGGCTTTGGCTCATACAGACGGTCAAGTTCCTAACCTTGCGGTTATTGTACCTGCGCTTGACGCATATAATTTCGGTAAAATGGTATATTTCTTTGAAAAGGCTTGCGGTCTTTCAGGATATTTGCTTGGGGTAAATCCTTTTGATCAACCGGGTGTTGAAGCATACAAAAAGAATATGTTTGCACTTCTTGGTAAGCCGGGTTACGAAAGCGAAAAGGACGCTCTTGAAGCAAGATTAAAGTAAAATCAGAGAGGGCGACTCTCAGAAAATAAAAATTTATTATAAAGGAGGAAGGTTAACATGGTTGAACTTCTAATTGGAAAAAAAGGCACCGGTAAGACAAAGGCTCTTATTGAGAAAGTGAACAACGCTCTAACGGTTGCAAAGGGCAACGTTGTTTTTATCAGCAACGACACAAACAGAAATATTTTTGATGTAAAGTCAAAGGCGAGAATGGCAGACACATCAGAGTTTGAAATTAAGTCATATGATGAATTCCTTGGATTTATCAGCGGTATTATAAGCCGTGACTTCGATATTACAAACATTTTTGTTGACGGTATTTTCAAAATTGTCGGCTCAGACAATCTTGACGGATTTGAATCATTCCTTAACAGACTTGAGACTATGAGCCAAAATTTTGAAATCACATTTGTAATATCAGTAAGCATAGATGCTGAAACAGCACCTGATTACATAAAGAAATTAGCGTAAGACGCGAAAAAACAAAGGTGCCTGTATGAATTGAACGTATGAAAATTTGTACAGGCACGATTAATTATTTGGAGGTTTTGATTAATGCAGTATCATAGTACGAGGGATAAGAGCATATCTGTAAGTTCGGCAGAGGCTATAAAAACAGGACTTAGTGCAGAGGGCGGACTTTTTGTTCCGGAAAGCTTTCCTTCAGTTAGTTTAGATGAGATTAAAAATTTGGCGTCAAAGTCATATAACGAAAGAGCATATTTTGTACTTAGCAAGTTCCTTTCTGACTTCACAGAAGAAGAACTTAAAAAGTGCATAGACAGTGCATATACAAAGGAAAAGTTTGAAACAGAGAGCATTGCTCCTGTTTATAAACTTAACGATACAACATATTTCCTTGAATTATGGCACGGCCCGACTTGTGCTTTTAAGGATATGGCACTTCAAATTCTTCCTCATCTTCTTACAACATCAATGAAAAAGACTAATGAAGATAAAGAAATCGTAATCCTTGTTGCAACATCGGGTGATACAGGTAAGGCTGCACTTGAAGGCTTTAAAGATGTTGCAGGCACAAGAATTATCGTATTCTATCCTGACAACGGTGTAAGTGAAATTCAAAAGCTTCAAATGGTTACTCAAGAGGGTAATAACGTAAGTGTTGCCGCGGTTAAGGGTAACTTTGACGATGCTCAAAGCGGTGTTAAGAAGATATTTACAGACACTGATTATAAAAATCTTCTTGACAGAAATCAATTTAAGCTTTCATCTGCAAACTCAATCAACTGGGGCAGACTTGTTCCTCAGATTGTATATTATTTCTCATCATATGCAGAGCTTGTAAAGAATAACGAAATTGAAATCGGCGATAAGATTAATGTTGTCGTTCCGACAGGTAACTTCGGTAATATTCTTGCCGCATATTATGCAAAGAAAATGGGCTTGCCAATCGCTAAGTTTATTTGTGCGTCGAATGAAAATAATGTTTTGACAGATTTCATAAAGACCGGTGTTTATAATAAGAACAGAGATTTCCATACAACAATCTCACCGTCAATGGACATTCTTATTTCAAGTAACCTTGAAAGATTTCTTTATGACCTTACAGGTTGTGATGATAAACTTGTCAGCGAATGGATGAAAGAGCTTAACACTAATGGCAGCTATGAAGTTTCAGCTGACGTTAAGGCAAAAATGCAGGAAATGTTTACTGCAGGTTGCTGTGATGATGCAGAAACAATGGCTACAATTAAAAAGTGTGCGTCTGAATATGATTATGTTATTGATACTCATACAGCCGTTGCAAAGTCTGTTTACGATAAGTATGTTGCTCAAACAGGCGACACAACAAAGACAATTATTGCATCAACTGCAAGTCCGTTCAAGTTTAATCAGAGTGTTCTTATTGCGCTTGAGGATCACAATGCAGTTGTCGGTAAAGACGAATTTACTCTATTGAAGGAACTTTCTGAAAAGAGTAATATGCAAATTCCTAAGTCACTTTATGAACTGAAAGATAAGTCAGTTGTATTTGACCTTGTATGCGACAAGGACGAAATGCAACAGATTGTAAGTGATTTTCTTATGGTTGAATAAAATTAAATATTTTAAATAAATAATGAAAGGTGTAACAATGTTACACCTTTCATTTTAACGGAGGTTTTATATGCGTTCTATAGAAGAAACAATAAATGCACTAAAAAACGGTGAATATGATGATAAGCTTACATATTTGTATTCGTGCGATAAAAATGATGTGAAAAAGTATTCAGACAGATATATTGACGTTATAAACGGCTTTGAAGAAACATTCGGTAAAGACGGCGATATTGCTTTGTTCTCCGCTCCGGGTCGTACTGAAATCGGAGGCAATCACACAGACCACCAACATGGTTGCGTACTTGCAGGAAGTGTTAATCTTGATGTTATATCTGCAGCACGACCAAACGGCACGAATACTGTTCGTATTCAATCAAGAAACTATCCGCTTGATGTGATTGAACTTGACAGTCTTGAAATAAGAGAAAAGGAATTTGACAAGGCGATTTCTCTTATAAGAGGTGTAATTAAAAAATTTGTTGATTTGGGTTATGACGTTAAAGGCTTTGACGCGTACACAACATCAAATGTACTTAAAGGCTCGGGACTTTCATCGTCAGCGGCTTTTGAAGTGCTTGTCGGAACAATTATAAACGGACTTTTTGCAAATAACGAAGTAAATCCGATTGAAATTGCAAAATTCGGACAGTTCGCCGAAAATGTTTATTACAATAAACCAAGCGGACTTATGGATCAGATGGCATCATCTGTCGGCTCGGTTGTGGCTATTGATTTTAAGAGTACGGAAGAACCGATAGTTGAAAAAGTTGAATTTGATTTAAAAAAGCATAATCACGCTCTTTGCATTATTGATTCGGGTGCGGATCACGCAGATTTAACTGATGAATATGCGACAATTCCGTCTGATATGAAAGCAGTTGCGGGATTTTTCGGTAAGGAATTTTTGCGTGAAGTTGATGAAAATGAGTTTATGGCGAATATCAAAAACATTCGTGCAAAACTTAATAATGACAGAGCAGTACTTCGTGCAATCCATTTCTTTAATGATAACAAACGTGCACAGGAAGAAGTTAAGGCTTTGAAAAATGATGATTTTGAACTTTTCAAACAGCTTGTAAAGAAATCGGGACAGTCGTCGTATATGTATCTGCAAAATGTGTTCGCAACAAGTATGCCTAAAAATCAAGCAGTGTCTTTGACATTGGCTTTGTGCGATGAAATACTTGGCGACAAAGGCGCGTACAGAGTTCACGGCGGTGGTTTTGCCGGAACTGTACAAGCGTTTGTTCCGCTTGATATGCTTGATGAATTTAAAACAAAAATTGAGAACGTGTTGGGTGAAAATATGTGCCACGTTCTTTCAATTCGTCCTGTCGGCGGATATGAACTTAAATAATTAAAAAAATCTTCTTGAAGTAAATTTTGTTTCTTCAAGAAGATTTTTTATTTTAAAACAAACTTATAATCCAATACATAATACCGGCAACGAACGAGGCAAGTGTACCGTAAAGGATAACGGGACCGGCGATTGTGAATATTTTTGCACCGACACCGAGCACCATACCTTCGGTTTTTGCCTCAAGAGCAGGGGAAACAACGGAATTTGCAAATCCGGTAATCGGTACAATAGTTCCCGCACCAGCAAATTTAGCGATTTTCGGGTAAATATCAAGTCCTGTAAGCAATGCGCCGGCAAACACCAATATGATTGAAGTGGCAGTGCCTGCGGCTTCTGTATCAAGTCCCCATTTTTTAAACATAGTTAAAATAAAATGCCCGATCACGCATATTATTCCGCCCGATACAAATGCTTTTAAACAGTTTGAAAAAAGTTTTGAATTGGGTGTTTTTGTTTTTACGTATTCATTATATTCTTTGTTAGTCATTTCGTGTTTCATATTAAATTACTCCAGTCACATTATTTTAATATTATTTTCTCATAATAACGATAAAAGTATGCTTAATTATGAATAAAAAATAAAATTTTATCTTAAATATATCATACACCTTGAAATTTATGGCGATTTGAGATATACTTTAAATATACTTATGTTATTATGGAAGGAATGTTTTAATGTTCGGATACGTTACAGTATGCAAAAATGCGTTGAGCGAACAAGGCTTAAAGGCGTTTAAAGCATATTATTGCGGATTGTGTAAGGCTATCGGCAAGAGATGTTCGCAATCGGCAAGGCTGGGACTTAGCTATGACATAACATTCCTTGCGATTGTTTTATCTTCGGTTTGCAAAAAAGAAATAAGTATGAAAGATAAAAAATGCGTGTTACATCCTATCCGTGAAAATATATGTGTTGAAAATGACACGGCTCTAAATTATGCCGCTGATATGGGTGTTATACTTACTTATTTGAAATTGCTTGACGATTGGAACGATGACAAAAGTATAAAAGCGTTGTTTAGTATGTTGTTTTTTGCAAACGGTGTCAGAAAAGCTAAAAAACATTATCCGAGAGAATATGAAAGTATCAGAAAATGTCTTGATGAATTGAGTCGGCTTGAAAAAAATAACTGCAAAGAAATTGATGAAACAGCCGATTGTTTTGCGAGAATACTTGAAATATTATTTACACCCGATTTTATTGAGGACAAGGATAAAAAACGTATTCTTGCTTGGCTTGGATATAATACAGGGCGATGGATATATATAATTGACGCGTATAACGATTTGGAAAAAGACGTAAAGAAAAATGATTACAATACCTTTAAAGCAAAATATGAGGATAAAAACGCACAAGAAATAAAAGACACGATTAGAGAGGATTTATATACCACAATGACGTTCACTCTTGAAAATGCGGCGTCTGCATATAATTTGCTTGAGATATACAAAAATAAAGAAGTTTTGGACAATATTATGTATATTGCACTAAAAGCTAAACAGAAAAGTATTTTAGGAGAAAGTAATGAATCCTTATGAAGTATTGGGCGTTAGCGAAAACGCCGATGAAGAAACAATAAAAAAAGCGTATAAAGAATTGGTGAAAAAATATCATCCCGACAGATACATTAATAATCCGCTTGCGGATTTGGCGGCTGAAAAGATGAAAGAAATCAACAAAGCCTACGATATTATAACGAATAAGCGTACCGCGACTAATACGGGATACAGTACGTCATCAAGAGGATATTCAACATCACAGACGCACACAAGCGGACAGGCAAGTTTTCAAAATGTTCGTATTCTTATAACGCAGTCACGAATTCGTGAGGCACTTGAAATGCTTAACTTATTGCCGAAAACAGCGGAATGGTATTATTTATCGGGTCTTGCGAGAATGCAGGTCGGTTGGTATGACCAAGCTATAAGTTTTTTGCAGACTGCAGTACAGATGGAGCCGAACAATGTTGAATACAGAAGTACATTAAACAATGTAATGAACAGAAACAGAACATACACATCAACCACAAGTACCGGCTCAGATTCGGCAGGTTGTTGCGATTGCAGTGATTGTTGTAATTGTTGTACAACGTGGTTATGCTGTAACTGTATGTGCTGATAATATTAAACAGATAGGAGAAAATAGATGAGTAAAGAAGAACAACAGCAACATATTACATCAATAGGCGGTCAGGCGGTTATGGAGGGCGTAATGATGAGAGGACCTTTCAAAACAGCCGTGGCGGTGAGAAAGCCTGACGGTGATATTGAATGTAAGGTCGAGGAAAACGGAACAAAAACAAGAAAGAAGTTTTGGAGATTGCCTATAATAAGAGGTTGCGTGAGTTTTGTAGACAGCCTTGTTATAGGAATGAAAGCACTTATGTTCAGTGCGGAATTTGTCGATATTGAGGAAGAGGAGGAAACAGAAAGTAAGTTTGACAAGTGGCTTGACGATAAGTTCGGCGACAAAATCAAGGATATAGTAATTTATGTGTCAATCGCAATATCACTTGTATTCAGTATTGCTTTGTTTATGGTACTTCCTACTTTTCTTACGAAAGGTGCGGAAAAAATCGGTACACTTATTCCGCCAATTTCGGCATTTACAGATTCACACTTATTTACAAGCCTTTTTGAGGGTATAATAAGAATGGTGATATTTATAGGATATTTGGCTATTGTTTCAAATATGAAAGACATTAAACGTGTATTCCAATATCACGGTGCGGAGCATAAGACGATAGCGTGCTATGAGGCAGGGGAAGAACTTACTGTTGAAAATATAAAAAAGCACACAAGATTTCATCCGAGATGCGGAACAAGTTTCTTGCTTTTCGTTATGATAGTGAGTATTTTGCTTTTTGCACTTTTGCCGAGAGTGGATATGGTTATATTGCGTGTTTTAATGCGTCTTGCACTTTTGCCGGCTGTAGCGGGTATTTCATTTGAAATTATAAAATTCGCCGGAAGAAGTAAAAGCAAATGGGTGGCATGGCTTTCAAAACCGGGATTGTGGCTGCAAAAACTTACTACAAGAGAACCTGACGCATCGCAAATTGAAGTAGCGATTGAATCAATGAAACCGTGTATACCTGAAAATAAAGAGGACGACAGATGGTAATATCGGAATTTGTGAGAGAAACGGCAAAGCAGCTTGGAGATAATGCAAGGTTTGAGGCGGAGCTTATGGTTATGAGCGTTATGGAAATGGACAGAACCCGACTTGTTTTAAACGGCAAATTGCCAGTAATGCCTCAACATACTTACAGAATGAATAAAATGATTGAAAGACGTAAAAAAGGTGAACCGCTGCAATATATACTCGGAGAAACCGAATTTATGTCACTTGATTTTTTTGTCAGGGAGGGTGTGCTTATACCTAGAAGTGATACGGAAATTCTTGTTGAAACCGTAATTGATAAAATCGGCGATAAGAAAACAACCGTAGCCGATATATGTACAGGCAGCGGCTGTATCGGAATAAGTATTGCACATTACAAAAAAAATACAGATGTTGAGCTGTTTGATATAAGTGATATTGCACTTGAAACGGCTGAAAAAAATATTAAAAGAAATAATGTGTCAGACAGAGTGAAGTCGTATAAAATGGATATATTAAATGAATATCCGAAAAAAAAGTATGATGTTGTCGTATCAAATCCGCCGTATATAGAAAAAGCGGTTATTGAAACGTTGCAGACGGAAGTTAAGGACTATGAGCCGAGAATTGCGTTGGACGGCGGTGAGGACGGACTTGTTTTTTACAGACGTATAACCGAAACGGCACATAATTTTTTGAAAAAAGGCGGTCTGCTTGCATTTGAGATTGGCTATAATCAAGGCGAATCTATAAGAGGTCTTATGCAAAACGACTTTTATGATACAGAAGTGATAAAAGATTTAAACGACAATGACAGAGTCGTAATCGGAAAACTAAAATGAGAGGATGATTTGATGAAAAAGATTGGTATTTTAACAAGCGGGGGAGATTGTCAAGGTCTTAATGCGGCAATCAGAGGTGTTGCAAAGGGACTGTATGAAGAAATTGACGACGTTGAAATTTACGGTATTCAAAACGGTTATGCCGGACTTATCCACGGTGATTACAAGAAGATGAATCAATCTGATTTTTCCGGTATACTTACAATAGGCGGTACAATTTTGGGTACATCACGTCAGCCGTTTAAGATGATGCGTGTCATTGAAGATGAAAACAGCATTGATAAAGTTGCGGCAATGAAAGATAATTATAAGAAAATGGGGCTTGACTGTCTTGTTATCTTGGGCGGTAACGGTACACATAAAACGGCTAATTTACTTTCTGAAGAAGGTCTTAATGTGGTTACAATGCCAAAGACGATTGACAATGACGTTTGGGGTACGGAAATGACTTTCGGTTTTCAAAGTGCCGTTGATATTGCAACGGAAGTGATAGACTGCATTCATACAACAGCTACTTCTCACGGACGTATTTTTATTGTTGAGGTAATGGGACATAAAGTAGGTTGGCTTAATTTGTATGCAGGTATTGCAGGCGGTGCGGATATAATTCTGTTGCCTGAAATTCCTTATGATATTAACGAAATTGCCAAAGTTATCGAAAAGAGAGAACAAGCCGGAAAGAGATTTTCAATTCTTGCCGTTGCAGAGGGTGCAATTTCAAAAGAAGAGGCAAAGATGAAGAAGAAAGAGCTAAAAGCACTTCGTGCGTCAATGCCTTATCCGTCAATCTCTTATAAGATTGCAAAGGAACTTGAGGAAGTTACGGGTCACGAAATCAGAGTAACTGTTCCGGGACACTTCCAAAGAGGCGGAAGCCCTTGTGCATATGACAGATTTCTTTGCACACGTTTCGGTGCGGCTGCCGCAAGACTCATAAAGAACGAACAGTACGGCTTTATGGTTGCATTGCAGAATGAAAAAATTGTTCCTGTACCGCTTGGCGAGGTTGCCGGAAAACTTAAAAAAGTCCCTGTTGACAGCGATATTATAGAGGCGGCAAAGGAAATAGGTATATCATTTGGTGACTAAAATCAGAAATATATATAAAAAGATACATTCCAAAAAAATGGAATGTATCTTTTTTGTTATTAATTATTATCAGAAGAAAACTCTTTATGAGTTTCGTGAAAGGATTCGACAATGTTTAAAATAGCGGTTATTTCACGGTCTGTCAAGTTATCCGTACGTATGGTAATGCAATCGTCAAGTCCCAATAGATAGTCTGTTGTGACGTGAAAAAGTCTTGATAATTCAACAAGAAAAGGTGTGGATGGAGCAGATAAAGCCATTTCCCAAGCATTTACGCTTGCTCTTGTAATTGATAATTTCTTTGCCAATTCCGATTGTGTATAGCCGTATTTATCACGTAAAATTTTTAATCTGCTTGGAAAATCATACATAGTTTCTTTCATAAATAATCACCTCTAAGTTTATATTAACTTATCATTAATGATATAACATTATCATTAATGATAAATATAGTTGACAAAAATAAGTATGTGTTGTATAATAGAGAAAAATACGAAGAAAGGTGGAAACGTAAAATGTTTTGTAAAAATTGCGGTGCGGAATTAACGGCGGACACTAAATTTTGCCCGAAATGTGGAAAGGGGGTAACAAGTAATAATGCAAACAAAATGTATTGCTCAAATTGCGGAAAAGAAGTGCATGACGAGTATTGCTCAAATTGCGGTACGAAGATTACCGAAAACGGTAATTGCAATAATGTGCATAATATAAACTTAAATATCGGCAGACAGCACAATCCTTATAAAACAAATACATATGCAATATGGAGTTTGATATTGGCTTGTACGTCGTTTGTTTTTGGGTGGTTTCTACTTGCCATTGTAGCAATTATTTTAGGTAATATGGCTAAAACGCAGATAATGGAAAGAAATGAGCAGGGTTATAATCTTGCATCGGCGGGAATTGTATTGGGGTGGATTAATATAGGCTTGTCGATTTTCGCGGTTGTGCTGTTGCTTATTTTTTCGGCAGGATTTTTAGCTTGGTTGGTATAAATTAATTTTTAGAAAGGATGTTTTTTATGTTTTGTAACAAATGCGGAAAAGAAATACAAGGGGATGTGAATTTTTGCAACAGCTGCGGCAACCCGCTAAACGGCGTAGGGAATAATGCGGAAAAACTGTTACATCAACTATCGGAACGATACAAAATAAACGGAATTATATGGATTGTTGTAGCGATAATTCAAATTATTCTCGGCATTTTTGTTAATTGGATTTGCTTGATTGTAGGTGTGTTGAACATAATATCGGCAATTCAAGATATTATTTTCAGCGGGAAAATGCTTAAAAATCCTAATGGTATCGTTGATAAGGTACGACCGCTTGTGGGAGCAATCTTAATTTTGATTTATAATGTAATATTCGGCGGTGTATTGGGTGTTGCAGGTTCTATTTATTATTTGGTGGGTATACGAAATTTTGTAATGAAAAACGAAGGCGAATTCAAATCGTTGGAAATACAAGCGTAAAATAAGAAAATTAAAAAATTTTTTAACCTTTTTTATGGTTATAGATTAATAAATTTAAAGGCTCTCCGTGATTGTGGAGAGCCTTATTCTTTTAATTCGTCTAAAAGACGTTCAAGACATTTTTTCTCTATTCTGCTGACGTAACTGCGGCTTATGCCGAGTATATCGGCAATTTCTTTTTGCGTTTTCTTCGGCTGATTACCGAGCCCGTATCGCCAACAGAGAATATTTATTTCGGTTGGGGCTAATATTTTTTTCATTGCGTTGTACAGTTTTTGAGCTTCAAGCTTGCCGGAAATGAGGTCGGCAATATCTGTTGAATCGCAAGTCAGTATATCCGAAAAAGTCATATTGTTGCCCTCACGGTCTGTGCCGATACTTTCATCAATGGAAATTTCATTTTGAAGTTTCTTTGACGAACGCATAACCATAAGCACTTCATTCTCAATACAACGTGAAATATATGTAGAAAGACGTGAATTTTTTTCGGGATTGAATGTGTTTATTCCTTTGATAAGACCGATTGTGCCGATAGATATAAGGTCCTCAAGATTTTTTTCGTCAGCATACTTTTTTGCAATGTGTGCAACAAGTCTGAGATTGTGTTCAATAAGTACATTTTTTGCACTTTCATCACCTTTTGCATACAAGTCAAGATATTTCTTTTCTTCACTTTTGTTTAATGGCTTTGGAAATGTCGCATTACCCGAAACGTATCCGGCAAGTATTAAAACAGTCTGTATCCATTCAAAAAATAAACCGCCAAGAAACATATCTCATAACCTCCTTTACACATAATATGCTTAACATATCGTACAAATAGCTAAATTGATGTCCTTATTTTTGTTAAAATTCGGAAAATTGGGTAAAATTAAAATGGTTGACGTAAAATGTCTTTTTATTGTAAACAATACGATATTGACTTGAAATGAGGAACATAATATAATGATAATTGAATAGGTATGAAATATTGAAATCGGAGGGTAGAATATATGCTATGTAAAGTATGTGGAGCTCAGATACCGGATGATGCTCAAGAATGTGAATTTTGCGGTACAAAAGTTAATGAAGATGCAAGTACGGCAGAAGAAACAAAAGTAATTAATACAGATGAAATAGAAAATGCGTATCAGGAACATCAAGCCGAGTTGAATGAAAATTTGGGTGATGAACAAAATGATAATTCTGAAGAACAAGAAAATTCAGAAGGTGATGAAATCTATGATGATAATGAAAGAAGACGTCGTGAACAGGTAAAGAAAATGATGGAGGATAAGAAACAACAGTTGTCTGAAATCGAACGTCGCCGTAATGAAAAAAGAAAAAAACAAAGACGTAATCGTATTGTGCTTATCGGTGCAATTTGTGCTCTTGCAGTTGCTGCTGCCGGAATAGGTGTGTATTATCTTGTGTCTAACGTCAACGGCGGAAACAAAATAGAGGAAACACCTGCACCGTCAGTTGCAGTTGTGTCAACACCGAGTGTAATTGCAACACCTGCGGTAAGTGAAGAACCTGTACAGACGCCTGAGTTGTCAATGGAAACATCTCCGAGAGATGAAAACAGTACATCATCAAACAGCCAATCGTGGTCTGCAACAGGTAATACAGGCAGCGGTACATCAGCCTCAAGGAGCGGAAGTACATCGTCAAGCGGCACAACATCTAAGAGTAATACTTCAAAAGGTTCATCAAGTACATCATCTAAAGGAAAAGGTTCAAGCGGTTCATCATCAAGTACATCAAGTTCAAGCGGTACAGGCTCATCGTCAAATACATCATCTGCACAAAACAGCGGAGTTTCATCTTCAAACATTTCTTCACAGCTAAGTACAGGCGGTGAAGTTATATATGACTCAAATGCCGGAAAACATTTAATGACATTTGTAACTAATAATGTTAAATATTACGCAACTGTTTCAGCCGGTAGTACAACGGAACAGATAAACGGCAAGCCTTACACGATAACGGCTGTACCGACGTCGGAAACGTATAACGGAAATACTGTATATGAAATTACGAGTATAACGAATTATGCAGGTGACTATATACTTGCAAATTCGGGTACAAAACTTCTTACAAATGATGATATTAAGGGAATGTCAAAGCACGACCTTGCACTTGCGAGAAACGAAATATATGCCCGTCACGGACGTAAATTCCAAACGGAAGAATACAGCAAATATTTCAGCAGTAAGTCTTGGTATTCAATTAATCCGAATTATAATTACAGTGATGATGACAGTAATCTTAATTCGATAGAAGTTAAGAATGTACAATTTATATTAAATGCTGAAAGAAATTAAATAATATCAATAAACTAAAAAGTCTGACCCACAGGGTCAGACTTTTTAGTTTATGCTGTCAATATCATAAGGTGTGATTTGATATACAAAGTAATTGAGCCAATTTGAGAATAACAAATTAGCGTGGGAACGCCAACGGACGATCGGTTTTTTTGTAGGATCGTCATTAGGAAAATAGTGTTTTGGTATTATCGGATTTTTACCTTTGTCCAAATCTCTGAAATATTCATCACGCAACGTTGTTGCGTCGTATTCTGCGTGACCTGTTACAAAAATACGTCTGCCGCCTTTTGTAAATACGATATACACGCCCGCCTCTTTTGAATCACAAAGAATTTCAAGCTCTTTAACCTTTTTTATATCCTCTGCACGCACTTCCTGAAAACGTGAATGCGGTGCGTAAAATTCATTGTCAAAACCTCGTACAAGCTTTGCCGTGCGTCTGTTCACCTTGTGCTTGAAAACCCCCGAACATTTTTCTTTTAACGGATGCTTCGGCACACCGTAATGATAGTAAAGACCGGCAAGTGCCGCCCAACATATGTGCAATGTTGAAGTGACGTGAGTTTTGGACCAATCCATTATGCGTGTAAGCTCGCCCCAATAATCAACATCTTCATATTCAAGGTTTTCAACAGGCGCACCTGTTATAATCATTCCGTCATATTTTGAATCTTTTATTTCATCAAAGGTTGTATAAAATGTTGCCAAATGTTCTGACGGTGTGTTTTTTGATTCGTGTGTATCCATTTGCAGAAAATCTATTTCAATTTGCAACGGTGAATTTGAAAGCAGTCTTAAAAGCTGTGTTTCGGTAGCTATTTTAGTCGGCATCAAGTTCACTATTACAATTTTAAGCGGACGAATATCTTGGTGCATAGCCTTTTTTTCACTCATAACAAAAATATTTTCTTTTCTGAGCTGTGCTGTTGCCGGAAGTTTGTCCGGTATCTTTATAGGCATATATATCCACTCCCTTGCTTAATATACTAACGTTTATTATAACACAAAACAGTATATATTACAATAGATTATCATTAATTATAATATAACAGAAAATTTGCAATATGTATAAATTATACCCAAAAGCATTATAATAAGTATAGTACGGAGGTGTGTACAGTGATAAATGATACAGATACAGAAAGCAATATAGCGGAACAGGAACGACGGAATATTGAGGATTTGGGAAGTGTTGAAACAAAAAATCCGAGAGGTAATATACATTGTCTGAATATAATCGGTCAGGTTGAGGGACATATGGTATTGCCGCCGCAGAACAAGACAACGAAATACGAACACGTTCTGCCGCAGCTTATAGCGATTGAGGAAAATCCGGAAATTGACGGACTTATGGTGCTTTTAAATACGGTAGGCGGTGACGTTGAGGCAGGATTGGCAATAGCTGAAATGATAGCCGGAATGAGCAAACCTACCGTTTCGCTTGTTTTGGGCGGCGGACACAGTATAGGTGTACCGCTTGCGGTTGCGACGGATTATTCGTTCATTGCACCGACCGCAACTATGACAGTGCATCCGCTCAGAATGAACGGCGTTGTAATCGGCGTTATGCAGACATTTCAATATTTTCAGAATATGCAGGACAGAATAATTGATTTTGTTGTTTCAAATTCAAATATATCATACGACAAATTTAAACAGTTAATGCTCACGACTGATGAAATAGCAAACGACGTGGGGAGTATATTATTTGCAAAAAAGGCGGTTGAATACGGACTTATAAATGAAATGGGCGGACTTAAAGACGCACTTGAAAAAATGTATGAGCTGATAGAAAAGGAGAGAGAAAATAAAAAATGATTTATTCAATAGTGCCGACAGATGTTGTGTTTTTCGACAATACTCAAATAAGACAAAGACATCTAAAAATGTATAACAACGTGACACTTGAATTGACAGACGGACGCGTGGAGAGAATTATAAGCACAAATCCTCAGGATTATCTGAAATATCATAATTTACTCGGTTCAAACAATATTTAGAAAAAAAATCTTGCAAAACTTTGTCTTATGGTGTATAATGTAACAGATTGCCGTACTCGTGGCAATACACTAATGAAGGAGGAAAAGAATATGCAAGATAATGTATATGACGTTTTGCTGGAGCGTGGACTTATTGCCCAGACAACACACGAACAAGAGATACGAGAATTATTAGGAAAGGAAAAAGTTACGTTCTATATTGGCTTTGACCCAACAGCAGACAGCCTTCATGTAGGACACTTTTTGCAGATGGTCGTAATGCGACATATGCAGAATTACGGACACAGACCGATTGCCCTTGTCGGCGGCGGTACAGGTCATATCGGTGACCCGTCGGGAAGAACCGATATGCGTCAGATGATGACTAAGGAAATAATTGACCATAACTGTGAATGTTTCAAACAGCAGTTATCAAGAGTTATTGATTTCTCGGACGATAAAGCTATAATGGTAAACAATGCCGATTGGCTTTTAGACCTTAATTATGTAGAATTTTTGCGTGACATCGGTTCATGTTTCTCAGTAAATAAAATGCTTACTGCCGAATGCTTTAAGCAAAGACTTGAAAAGGGACTTTCATTCCTTGAATTTAACTATATGCTTATGCAGAGCTATGACTTCTTAATGCTTAACCGTAAGTATGACTGTAAAATCGAATTGGGCGGCGACGACCAGTGGAGTAACATTCTTGGCGGTATCGACCTTTGCAGACGTAAGGATCAAAAGCAGGTTTACGGTATGACATTTACTTTGCTTACAAACAGTGAAGGTAAGAAAATGGGTAAGACACAATCGGGTGCTGTTTGGCTTGACCCTAAAAAGACTACTCCGTACGATTTCTATCAGTATTGGGTAAACGTACAAGATGCTGACGTTATTAAGTGCTTAAAACTTCTTACATTCGTTCCTATGGACGAAATTCGTAAAATGGAAAAGTGGGAAGGTAAGGAACTTAACGAAGCTAAGAGAATTCTTGCTTATGAAGTAACAAAGCTTGTACACGGTGAAGAAGAGGCTGAAAAAGCTAAGAAAACAGCAGAAGAAGTATTCGCTAAAGGCGGAGTAAGTGCAGATATGCCGACAAGCGTTATACCTGACGTTGTCGGAATGGGTGTACTTGATATGCTTGTTAAGACAGGATTGTTGCCGTCGAAGGGTGAGGCAAGACGTCTTGTTCAACAAAACGGTCTTTCAATCAATGATGTAAAATACAATGACGTAAACGGTGTTGTTACGGAAGATATGATTACAGATGAAGGTATGATTATCAAAAAGGGTAAAAAGACATTCCACAGAGTTGTTACCCAATAAGACAAAAATTAAAAGCGTTCACATTTTGAAGTGAACGCTTATTTTTTTAGAATTTTATAATTCCGAGTGCTTCAAGTATTGAAGAAATCAATATTGCAACGATAAACACAGGTGCAACGTATTTAATCATAATATCGAAAAGTTTTTGACGTTTGAATGCTGATGATATGCGTACTTCATCGTGTATTGAGTTGACGCCGATAACGTATGCGACAAATATACAGGTAAGCAATGCACATATAGGCATAAGTATTGAATTTGTGGCAAAGTCCATCAAATCAAGAATTGTCATACCGCCTAAAGTCGCTTTATCCCAAACATTGTATCCTAAAATCGGCGGTATACCGAATAGGAAAGAACCGATACCTGCACAGATTGTTGTCTTATTTCTGTCCCAACCGAAACGGTCACAAAGCGAAGAAACGATAGCCTCCATAATTGAAATGGAAGAAGTAAGTGCGGCAAGCAGAACAAGTATGAAGAATGCACTTCCTATAACCGTTGCCATACCCATGCTTTCAAATACCTTTGGCAATGTCACAAACATAAGGCTTGGACCTTTGCCCAAAGCACTTTGGTCACCGCCTGAAAAAGCGAATACCGCCGGAACAATCATAAGACCTGCCAATATAGCGATACCTGTATCGAAAATTTCAATTCTGCCTACATTCTTTTCAAGGTCACTGTCTTTAGGCAAGTATGAGCCGTATGCAATCATAATACCCATCGCAAGCGACAGTGAGTAGAACATTTGTCCCATTGCGGCAAGCACACCTTGGATTGAAAAGTTTGAAAAGTCGGGAACGAAGAAATACTTAACACCCATCATAGCGCCAGGAAGTGTAATTGAGTACACCGCAACGATTATTGCAAGTACGATAAGTACCGGCATAAGTATTGTACTGAACTTTTCAACGCCTTTTTGAACACCTCTTAAAATTACAAAAGTCGTAATTGCCGAGAATATAAACTGATAAATAAGAAGTCTTTGCGGTGATGCAAGCATATCAGTAAAGAAATTGTCTTGTGCCAAAAGCTGATGATTGCCTGTTACATATTTTGTTGCATATTCGATAACCCAACCGCCGATTACGTTGTAGTAAGGCTGAATAATCATGGGAATAAGCGTTGCGATAATTCCGATAAATCCCCATTTTTTACTAAGTTCGCGGAATGCACAAAGTCCGCTTTTACCGGTTTTACGTCCGATTGCGTTTTCGGCAATCATAAGTGAAAAACCGAATGTTACGACAAGAAGTATGTAGAATAATAAGAATATACCTCCGCCGTATTTTGCGGCGAGGTAAGGGAAACGCCAAATATTACCCAATCCTACCGCACTTCCTGCCGCAGCAAGAACAAATCCGAATCCGCCTGAAAACATACTTCTTTTTTTGTTGTTCATAAGAAAATACCTCTCTTGATTTTATAATAATGAATTTATTATACTACATCGCAAACAATTTGTAAAATACTTTTTGATAAATATCAGATATTTTGTGAATATTGCTGTAACATAGTATGTAAGTTGCAGACAAAAACAGTGATTGAAATTTAATACATAATATGATATAATAAAAATAAGTATGTATGAAAGAGCAGGTGAGTACTTTGGAAAAAGGTGCAAATATCCTTTTATCATTGATGCAGTTAAATATCGGAGGCGCGGAAACACACGTTGTTGAACTTGCAAAAGAGCTTAAAAGAAAAGGCTTTAATGTAATTGTCACTTCAAACGGCGGTGTTTATGTAAAGGAACTCGAGGACGCGGGAATAAAGCATTATGCAGTACCTTTGCAGAATAAAAATCCTTTGAATATGCTGAAATCGGCACGACTTTTGAAGAAGATAATTAAAGACGAAAAAATAGACATAGTTCATTCTCACGCAAGAATCCCTTCTTTTATATTGGGAAAACTTCACAAGAGAATGAAGTTTCCGTTTGTGACAACGGCACATTGGGTATTTAATACAGGCTACGGTCTTAAATATATAACCGATTGGGGTGAAAAGACTGTTGCGGTGTCGGAGGATATAAAGACCTACTTAATGGACAACTATCACATACCGGCAGGTGATATAAATGTTACGATAAACGGTATTGATACTGAAAAGTTTTCACCTAAAACAGATTGTGAAGATATAAAAAAGGAACTCGGTATAAAAGACGACGATACGGTTATAACTTATGTAAGCCGTTTGGACGAATCAAGAAGCCTTGTTGCAAAGCAGCTTATCGAAGCAGTTCCCGAAATCGACAAAGCGGTTAATAATTTAAAAGTTATAGTTGTCGGTGCAGGCGATGATTATGATAATGTAAAAACTATGGCTGACAGCGTAAACCAAAAGTTGGGTCGTGATGTCATTGTACTTACAGGTGCAAGAACAGATATAAATAAACTTATTGCACCGTGTAAACTGTTTGTGGGTGTGAGCCGTGCGGCTCTTGAGGCAATGGCGGCGGACAAGCCTGTTATAATTGCAGGTAATGAGGGATATATCGGATTGTTTGACGAAAGCAAACTTGCGGTCGGCATTGATACTAACTTCTGTTGCCGCGGTTGTGAAATGTCGGACAGTGAGCTTATAAAACGTGATGTACTTAAATTCTTCAATCTTGACGAAAATAAGCAGAAAGAACTCGGCGAATACGGCAGAGAACTTATTAAGAAAGAATATTCCGTAACTCGTATGGCTGATGACAGCATAAAGGTTTATGACTGGGCATTGCAGAAAAACAAAGAAATTCTTATATCAGGTTATTACGGCTTTAAAAACAGCGGTGATGACGCACTTTTGCAGGCGATTATAAATGATTTAAAGCAGTATAAGGAAAGTCCGAACATAGTTGTTTTAAGTGCAAACCCTGACGAAACAATGGAATATTACAAGGTTAAATCTATAAATCGATTGAATGTATTAAAGATTGCCAAACATATGAAAAAGGCAGATATGCTTATTTCGGGCGGCGGTACACTGATACAGGACAGAACAAGTACAAAGTCACTTTGGTATTATCTTACGGTTATCGCAATGGCAAAAAAGAAAAATATGAAAGTTATGCTTTATTCAAACGGTATAGGTCCGCTTGAAAGAAAGGGCAATATCAAGAAAACCAAGAAAATACTTGATAAAGTTGACCTTATAACATTGCGTGATGAACGTTCATATAAAACGTTGCATGAAATCGGTATTGAAAACAAAAATGTAAAGGTTACAGCTGATCCTGCACTTGATTTGGATATTGCAGACGAAAAGCTCGGAAAGGCTATTTTGAAAAATGAGGGCGTTCCGAGTGATAAAAAACTGCTCGGAGTGTCGGTAAGAAAGTGGCAGAACTTAGGCAGTGACTTTGAAACTCAAATTGCGAACGCTTGTGACTACGCATACGAAAAATACGGCTACTATACGGTATTTCTTCCTATGCAGTCAAGTCGTGACACAGCTATAATGCAGAACATAAAACGCAAAATGAAACATGAATCGGCAATTATCAAGAAACGTTATTCCGTTGAGGGGATGCTTTCAATTATTAAATGCTTTGATATGTGTATCGGTATGCGACTTCATACATTAATTTATGCGGCGATAAATTCAGTACCGCTTATCGGCCTGGTGTATGACCCTAAGATAAACAGCTTTATGGAATATACACATCAAAGACACTACGTTGACGTAAATGAAGTAACAGATGAAAATTTAAAGAAAATGCTTGATGAATGTGTGGCAAATTACGACACGATAAAGCAGGATTTAAAAGAAAATTACAGCCATTTAAAAGAAAAAGCAAAGCTTAACGGCAAATATGCGATTGAGCTTTATGAAAAAGGGAGTGTGACGCTGTGAAAGAAAAAACTTCCGGACAGAAAATGCTCCTGACGGCAGGCTTTATGGCAATGGCAACGCTTTTGTCAAAGGTACTCGGACTTGTAAGAGATTCGCTTTTAACAGCATATTTCGGTTCCGGCTTGGAGTCGGACGCATTTTTAACCGCGTCAACTATTCCTACAACGTTGTTTGATGTCATAATCGGCGGAGTTATATCTGCGGCATTTATACCTGTTTTCAACGATATAATGTCGAAAAGAGGCAAAGACGAGGCAATGAAATTTGTCAATAAGTTCGTAACGCTTATTGTCTGTATAACCTTATTTATCGTTGTGGGCGGAATAATTTTCAGAGATGTACTTGTGAACATACAAGCACCGAATTATACAGCCGACAAGCACAATCTTGCGGCACAGCTTACCGCGATAATGTTCCCGATGGTAATATTTACGGGACTGGCGTTTTCATTTGTTGGATTGTTGCAGTCATTCGGCGAGTACAATATTCCGTCAATAATAAGCCTTGTATCGAATTTGGCTATTATACTTTATTATGTGGTATTCGGCAAGAAGTTCGGTATTTACGGCTTGTCGGTAACAATGGTTATTGCGTGGAGCTTGCAGTTTATAATACTGATACCTTGGATAAAAAAATTCGGAGTAAAGTACAGGCCTGATTTTAAGTTTAAAGATCCGTATATAAAGCAAATGCTTTTGCTTGCAGGACCTATGCTTATATCCACTTGGGTACAACCGCTTTATTCGATAGTCAATCAAAGATTTGCGTCAAACATCGATTCTGCGGTAACATATATTCAGCAGTCGAACAGACTGTATATAATCGTTGTCGGAGTATTCAGTTTTGTGGTTACAAACTTGATATTCCCAAAACTTGCACGTGCGGTTGCGGACGGAAACGACAATGAGGCGAAAAAACTTACAGTAAGCTCAATGCGTGCGATTGTGCTTGTAATAGCACCGCTTATGGCAGGATTTATAGTTCTTTCAAAACCGATTGCGTCTGTTATTTACGGTTACGGCAAAATGGGTGCAGAGGACGTTGAGGCAATAAGCACATTACTTAAATTCTATTCTGTCGGTATGCTTGGACTCGGACTTAATGAGATTTTATCAAAAGCATTTTTCTCGCTGCAGGATAGCAGAACACCTATGAGAAACTCGGTTATAAGTATGGTTATAAATATTTTGCTTGCGTATGTACTGTATAATGTAATGGCAACCAACGGACTTGCACTTGCGGCGGCAGGCGGTTCAATCGTGAATGCGGTTTTGAACTGGTTCTGTATGCACAGAAAGTATCCCGATATGATAAAAGGCAGAGATATTTTGAATATGATAAAAGCCGTTATATCGGCGGCTGTTATGGGAGTAGGCGTATTCTTCGTTTACGGATTTGTAGGTGCAAGATTTGACGGTGTTGTAGGAAATATCCTCACTTGCGGTATATGCGGTGTGACAGGAGTTATAATATACGGTATTATGATTTTTGTTACGGGCGAGGACGATATAAAAAGTATTATAAAAAAGAAAGGGTGAGAAGATGAATAGTTTTATTCTGTCTTCAATAGCGGCATTTTGTCACAGCTTTGCAAATGCGTTCAGAAAAAGCGGACTTTGCAAATTGCTTATGAAGATATATAACGGAATATCAGGTTCTTGGAAAAACAGTTCTGTTATGACTTGGATCAGAAATATAGGTCAAAACGAGTCAAACAGTGTTGCAGTAAGAATTGTCAGATGTCCGTTTACGTTTTTAACTTTTATAAAAAAGAAAATCGGAAAATTTGTGGAAAGCAACATAAAAAACAGTTTTATATGTCATTGGGCGAGAGTATATATACAGAATTTTATGGCGGTGAATACACGCTTTTTCGGTATAATGATTCTTGCAACGGTTGTATGTTACAGTATTGTAGGTATGCACCTGTCGAAAATCGCTTTGATTGTCGGTGTTATCGGCGCGATTATGAGTGTGTTTAACTTCAATCTTATGTCGTTTTTAAATCCGAGTAAGGTCGTAAGTGTAATCAAAAGTGCGGCAGGATTTAAAAATCTTGATTTTGAATTTTACGATGAAAAGTATACAAACGGCAAGCTAAGACTTGTACTTGCACTTTTGTGCGGTATTATTGTCGGAGCGGTAATGAGCGTTTCAAAGCTTTACGGCTTGGCAATACCTTTTGCTCTGTTCGGTATGGTGCTTGTTATGTATGCACCGATTACGGGTGTATATGCGGCGGTATTTTTAGCACCTTTTATGCCGACAATGATACTTGCCGGTATATGTTTGTGGACGGCTTTGTCACTTGTTATTAAATCGCTTTCGGACGAAAACTTCAAGTGGAAGTTTGACGGCGTGGGTATGTGTATATTACTTCTTTTGGGAGTATTGCTTGTATCGTCACTTGCATCATTCGCAAGAATGGGAAGTCTTAAAGTATGGGCGATGTATCTTGTATTCCTAACATTCTACTTTGTTGTAGTGAATACGGTTAAGACAAAGGAACAACTTTACGGATTGTTTAAGATATTTGTTATATCGGGTGCACTGGTTGCACTTTACGGTGTAATGCAGTACGCATTCGGTTGGACAACTTCAAATGCGTGGATTGATGAAGAAATGTTTGAAGACGCAACAATGCGTGTATATTCAACACTTGGCAATCCGAACGTACTGGGCGAATACTTGCTTTTGGTACTTCCTGTTGCGGCGGTATATATGCTTAAAAACAAGTGGAAAGAACTTTCAAAATGGGCGTACGGATTAATGTTCCTTGTGCTTGCGTTGTGTCTGGTACTTACACAGTCAAGAGGCTGTTGGATCGGCTTTATGCTGAGCGTAGTTATATTCGTAACATTCTATGAAGGAAAATGGTGGGGCTTTATACCGATTGTGTTGTGTATATTGCCGTTTATCATACCGCAGACTATTGTTGACCGTATAATGAGTGTCGGCAATATGGAGGACTCGTCAACATCGTATCGTGTATATATTTGGATGGGTACGCTCGGAATGATGAAACATTATTGGCTCGGCGGTATAGGTATGGGCGAGGCGGCATTTTCACAGGTATATCCTTTCTTCTCATACAACGCTATCATAGCACCTCATTCACACAACTTGTTCTTACAACTTCTTGTTGAGGCAGGCATAAGCGGACTGGGAGTATTCTTGGTAATGCAAATTGTATTTGTAAAGAAAATGTCTGATGTATACAGAATGGATGATAAAAAGAGCATGGACTCAATGCTTGCATTGGCTTTGGGCAGCGGTGTAATAGGATTTTTGGCACAGAGTATGTTTGACTATACATTCTACAACTACAGAGTAATGGCAGTATTCTTTATGGTGTTAGGTTTGGGTTTAGCGTTGAAACACTTAAAAACGACTGACTAAAATTGCCCGCAGCACCACTTTTTGCTCGGGGCAGTACCCATGTACGGCACCGTGAGCTGCAAAGCGGTACTGTGAACAATTTTTAAATTAGTTTGGAATTTCTGTGAAAGGAGTAATCTATGAAAAAAATAAAAGTAATAGAAGTGTCCTCGGATACAAATATAGGCGGTGCTGGAAAATGTCTTCTTACACTGCTTGAAAATTTTGATTACAACACATTTGACGTAAAAGTAGTTCTTCCGAAAAACAGCCTTTTAAAACCGCATATTGACAAGATGAATATACCTGTAATCGAGGTTGACGGAATTGCGGATAAGTCGCTTGATTTTGCGGCGGTAAAGAAACTTAGAATGATATTTAAACGTGAAAAACCGGATATTGTTCATACTCATGCAAGTATGTCAGCAAGAATTGCGGCAAAACAAGCGGGTGCAAAGGTTGTTTATACGCGTCACAGCGTATTTGAACCGTCAAAGAAAATATCAAGAGGTATCGGCAAGGTTATAAACGGAATGATTAACAATCATTATGCGGACAGTATTATTGCCGTTGCAGAGGCGGCAAAGGACAACCTTACTGATACGGGTGTTAAGGAAAGCAAGATAAAAGTCATTTTAAACGGCGTTGACGGACTTACACCTGTTTCGACAGACGAAAAACGAATTATAAAAGAACGCTTCAATCTTCCCGACGGATATAAAGCGGTGTCAATCGTTGCACGTCTTGAGGATATAAAAGGTCACGATTATTTTATCGAGGCGGCGGACAGACTTTTGCAAAAAGGAATAAAAGCAAGATTTTATATTGCCGGTACAGGTTCATATGAAAATCACTTAAAAGAAAAAGTTAAAAATATGAACAGACAGGAACAGATTATATTTACCGGTTTTATATCTGATGTAGATAAACTTATGAGTATAACCGATGTTCAGGCAAATGCATCATTCGGTACAGAGGCTACATCGCTTGCTTTACTTGAAGGTATGAGTCTTGGAATACCGGCAGTCGTTTCGGATTTCGGAGGTAATCCGGGGGTTATAAAGAACGGACAAAACGGATATATCGTTCCGAAACAAAATTCAAAGGCTTTGGCTGATAATCTTGAAGTATTGCTTACAGACCAAAAACTTTACGATTATATGTCGCAAGGTGCTAAAAAGATATTCCGAAAGACTTTTACGGCACAGGCGATGACGAAACAAACAGAACAAGTATATCTTGATTTGATGAAATAAGGAGGATAAATAAATGTCAGAGAAGAAAGCAAAATTCACTGCGATAGACGCAATAATAATCTTGGTTATACTTGCGGTTATCGTTGTTGGTGCAATTAAAATTCTTCCGTCCTTTACAAACGGAAGTGAAAAAGAAAAGGTTGATTTTACAGTTATGATTCAAAACAAAGACGAGGACTTTGCAAATGCAATCACGGTAGGCGATGACGTAACAATCAGCCTTACGGAAAAAGACGGCGGAGTTGTGAAAAATGTTGAGTCAAAACCGGCTGAAACTATGGTTTACAACAGTATTGACGGTACTTACTCAAACGAAGTTATAGAAGGTAAATATGACGTATATGTGACGATTGAGGCTGATACGGATGTTTCTGATCTTGCTATAAAGGCAGGAGGCACGGCAGTTAAAGTCGGCGCGGAAATACCTGTAAGAGGCAAAGGCTATGCGTCAACAGGCTATGTTATAGGAATAGATGACTAAAGGAGGTATGTATCGTGGATAAGAACGGAAAAATCGGCGGAAAAGTAAGCATTATTGATATTCTTGTTGTTGTGCTTGTCGTTGCCGTAATAGTGGGAATTGTGGCAAGATACGGCAGCAGTGTTACGGGTGCGGTTAAATCAAATAAACAGTTTGAATATGTACTTAAAGTTGAAAGCGTAAGACAGTATACTGTTGACGCGCTTGAGAAAAAAGGCAAGGTTACAGATAAAAAATCTGAAAAAGACTTGGGCGAAATTGTTGATGTACAGGTTGAAAATGCAACATTGCAGTCAACAACAGCATCGGGTGAACTTAAAAATCCTGAATTGCCAGGAAGATATACTTGCTATGTGACAATCAGAGCAACAGGCAAGGAATCGGACGATAACTATATTCTTGAGGACAGTACGGAATTGTCTGTCGGAAGAAATGTAGATTTGTATTCAAAGTATGTTAAAACATCCGGTGACATAAAGAGCGTAAAAGTTGTTGAATAAAACACTGTTTTAGATGAGTATGTTTTTTTGGGACATACTCATTTTTTTTATTGCGGAATATAATAAAAGGAGGTAACATAGTATGTTTTAAGAGAGGAATGGTGGATTATGAACAGATTAGAGAGAATGTTAAAGGATTTTGATGAAAATCAGTTAAGAGAGATAAATAAATTTTTAAATTCGGCAGACGGAAGAAGATTAAAGAGTCATATCAATTCAACAGACAAGGATAAATTGTTGCAGGAATTTTCAAAACTTGACCCAAATGAAGTGAAAAAAAGAATATCGGGACTCAGTACGGCTGATTTGATGAAGATTATGAAAAATTTATAAGAGGTGAGTGAAATGGCAGACGCAATGGATACACTCAAAAATATATTGGGTGATGACGCGGAAGACAAAATTAAAACTGTAATGAACTCACTTTCTTCAGGGGATAATACATCGGAGGGGATTGACAGCGCAAACGGCTTAAATCAAATTATGCAGATAAAAAATATTATGGACAGTATGGCGGTGAACAAAAACGATCCGAGAACAAATTTACTCCTTTCGTTAAAGCCGTATATGCGTGAGGGCAGAAAACATTCTATTGATTCGGCGGTAAGGCTTTTGGGGCTTACAAACGTAACAAAAATGCTGAAGAAATAATATGATTTTGGAGGTGGCGAGATGTATAGGACGTATAGCTATAATGATATGCCGATTCCGGTACAACGACGTAATGAGGATATGAGGAAACCTATGCCGCCACCTAAAAAAGAAATAGAATGTAAAGAGGAGAAAATTGAGAAAAAATGCGAAAAAAACGACAACGGCGGAATTTTAAGCGGTTTGGGTACTGACGATTTAATACTTATTGTGGTTGCATTGGTATTGCTTATTGACGATTGCGACGACAAACTTCTTTTGATAGCACTTGCATTTATATTTTTATCGGAGTGGTTTTAGTATAAATTACTAAAATTAGAAAATACTAAAGAAAAAGGAGGCGAGGGCAAAATTGCTTTATGAACCTAAATTTTATAAATGCGGTGTATGTGACGCGATATTGGAGGCGATAACACCGCATTGCTGTGATGATTTGACTTGCTGCGGAAAGCCTATGGAATTATTAAAGGCGAATGAATTGATTGCTCTTGAAGAAAAACATTTGCCGATAGTCAAAAGGGAGGGGAATAACTTAACCGTATGCGTGGGACGTGTGCTTCATCCGATGAGTAAGGAACACAGCATACAGTGGATAGAAGTAAAGAGTAAATATCTTGAACAGCGTATCACGCTGAAAAAAGGTGACGATCCGATTGCAACGTTTGAAGTACCGGAAAATGTGCCTGTTACGGTGTATTCATATTGCAATTTACACGGACTTTGGAAAACTATGTCGTAGAATGTTGCATTATGATTACAAACAATGTCTGAAACGCTTACATTTTATTTACAACATTCAAAAACGTTTGATTTACCAAAATTTTTATTGTATAATTATCTTGTAGGAAAATACAAGATAAAAGGGTAAAATTAAAATAAAGCGGGTGTTCATTCAGAACACCCGCTTTGTCGTGTAAAGAGAAGATATTTTTAAGCCGATAGATTAAATGTTATTACTTGACAATTACGATTTCAGAAACTATATCATCATAAATCTTTATGAAGATTCTGTTATTTTCGTCTGAATCGAAGCTTTGAATATCGCTGATTTCAGCAACTGTAATCGGATTTTTTGATTTTGTTGTATCCACGCTGTAAACAGGTGTTTCAGTCGGAACAGTGTAGTTTACCGTATTTGAATTATTTACAGATACGTTTACGGAATTTGAGAATTTTTTTGTAACCTTACCGTATACTATTTCAAGTTTGTCGGTTGGGCTTAGTGTAAATTCGTTATTCTTTGCGGTTATATCAAGAAGTAATCTAATGCTTACGATTTCACCTTTTGAGTTAGCTTTGTATTGAATGATGTCGCCCTCTTGCAGCTTTCTGTTACCGTTTGCAAGGATATTTTCGCTTTCTGCGTAAATTGATACTTCCTTGCCGTCAACAAGTGCCACAAGCATATCTGTTTGTTCATCATCATTATTTGTTGCTTTCACAATATCTTTAACAACTGCGATTGAAGAATCGGCTGCTGCGTTAATTTGTGAATTTGTAACAACAATAACTTTTGCGGTATAGTTTTCAGACATATCATAAACTGACGCATTGTATGTCTGACCGTCCTCAAACATAGCGATATTTCTTATTGCATAATCATCTGTATTTTCTGTAATATCGAATATAACAGTATTGTCATCAACTCTTACATTGCCTACTTTTGAAAGAGTTTTTGAAAATTTTGCGTTTGTAAGGTCATAGTTCTTTGTGAACTTGTCAGTGTTTACCGCACCGCTTTCACTGTTATCAACGGCAGTGTTTATGGCAGTGATTTTGTTGTCTGCATTTGTGCTGTAAGTTACAAGCTGACTTGCTGTTACATCTTCAGATGTGTTTAGTGAATTTACAACGTCAAGTGCTTTAACATTGCTTTTACCGTTGAATTTTATCTTGTTGTTTGCGTCAAGAGTTACTTCTTTTCCGTCCTTTGTGAAAAGCTTGAATGACGCTTTTTCTGTATTCTTTGTATAGTATGCTTTCATCAAATAAGCATAGTTTGAACTTAGAGTTTTTGATGCGTCAAACGCCGCAATTTTGCCGTCTGTATCAAGATAGAATACACCCTCACTGCCGATGTCGATTGAATCGGTGTAGTTTGCCGCAACTTTGTATTTTGTACCGTTGATAAGAACACCCTTACTGTCCTTACCTGTTACTTTGCCCTCAACGGTTTTGTTTGTAACTTCAACTTCGTAAAGCTCTTTGTCAAGACTTGCCGCAACTGAAAGTACATCATATTCCGCAAGATCTGAAACGCTTATTTCTTCAAGACCTTTTGTAATTCTGAAGTCAACAGTATCATCAAGCTTTAACACCTTTTGAGAATACTTATCAACAATTTTACCTGTTGAAGAAACACTGTCTACAACGATGTTTTCATAATTCTTTACGAAAACAATATCGTATTTACCGTTCTTGTTTGAGTCAAGAAGTGTAATGTTACCCGACTTATCTGTAAGGTCAATCAAGTTTTTGTCCATAGCCTGATACTTACCGTTATAAATAAGTGTGGCGTCTGATGAAATTTCAGCGGTATTTGTCTTTGAAGTGTTTTCATCTTTGAAATATTCAATGGCTGTGTTGCCGTTCTTTGTTGTAAGTTTTGAGAATAGCTCTGATGAGATTGTCAAATCATTGTTTTGATTTTGAATAGGCATTGCAAGAATAACCGATTCATCGTTTTTACCCTCGTTTTTCACATAGTAAGTTACGTTGTAACCTAATAGATTATTCATATTGTAGGCTGTTTCGTAAGTTTTGTTGTCAATTTTGATTTGTCCCTTTGCAAGTGATGATGAACCCGTAAGGGAAGTGTTTTCTATTGCTGTGATACGACCTGTATCTTTTGTGACTTTTAACTTGTCTTTTAAAAGTGTTTTTTCCGTAATTTCATATTTGCCGTCAGAACCGAAACCTGTTTGTTCCATTAGTTTTGATTCAAGTGCGTTTGTTGTAAGGTATGCAACGTTACCTCTTGAAATTTTGTCTGAATATGAGCCTTGAACATTCTTTGCAAGACCGTTTGAAGTACCAGTTTTCATATATCCGTGAGGATAACCGCCGTTTTCTTCGGCTGATACCGTATAACCTGTTGCACGAACCATTATAGTCATTGCCTCTGCATATGAAATAGGTGCGTTAGGTCTGAAATTACCGTCACCGTCACCCTCGATAATGCCTTGAGATACTGCAAGGTTTATATAGCCGTTAGCCCAGTGTTCGGCTGAAACGTCGTCAAACATAGTCTGACCTTTTGAAGATTCTGCCGCATCTTCGAGTCCAAGTGCGTGTATTGCCATTTTGGCAACTTCAGAACGAATGATAGTATCATCAAGTCTGTAAGCACCGTTTTCGTCACCGACCATAATGTTAAGTGCCGAAAGAATTTGTACAGGCTCTTCGTAACGTGTACCTTGTACGTCAGCCGGAATAGCCGCCATACTTACAGGAACACAGGAAAGAACTGTACTTGTCGCAACTGCGACAGATAAAATCTGCTTTTTTAAATTGTTCATTTAAAAATTACCTCCTTTGGGGTTGCCCCTTATCCTAAATAGCAAATGGGTGAATTGTTATCAACCACAAGTGAGATAATACAGTATAACACAGTAAGTTTCAAGCTGTAATATTTGACAATGTGAAAGGTTTTCGGACTATATTAAAGTAGCAACTGAGTTTTGTTCTCAATAATTAACATTACGAAAGTTAATTTTTTGTTAATTTTTGTTTAAATCGCAAAAAGCTATTGCACAAATAAAACTGATATGTTAAAATTGATATATGTAAACCAATGTTATGTTTGGAAAAGGAGAAATTATAATGAAAAGAGTAATAAAAACAGCGTCGGCAATATTGCTTGCACTTGCTATGACAACACCTGCATTTGCGGCACCGACAGATACAGATACTACAACAGATACACCTATTGCTACACCTACAGCAGCACCGTCAACATCAACTCGCTTTACTGATATTAACAGTGAAGAATTTGCTTGGGCAAAGTCATATATTAATGATATGGCGGGCAAGGGCTTTATTTCCGGTTATGAGGACAATACATTCAGACCTGACAATGATGTAACAAGACTTGAGGCATTGTCGCTTTTCGCAAGAGCAATGGGGTCAAATGATTCTGCCAATACTGAATTATTGGAAATCGCACACGATAAGTTCGACAGTGTTATAAAAGAGTACGGCTTAAAGTGGGGTACTGATGAAATCGCATATTTGATGTATAAGGGTGCTTTGAAGAAAACAGACCTTGATACATACCTAAAAGATGATGAAAAAGATACACCGATGAAACGTTATGAGGCTGCTATAATCATAACTAAGGCAATGGGCGGCGAAGAAAAAGCACTTTCAGAATTGGGTGTAGTGCTTGATTACACAGACGCACGTGAAGTTCCGTCAAATGCTATTCAGTATGTGTCTTATGCAACAGACGCTGGAATTATGGAAGGTATGGGAGAGGGGCTATTCTCACCTAATACAGCCGTTAAGAGAAGTCAAATGGCAGTTATGCTTTCGAGAACTGTAGACAAGACAAACTATACATTTGAAAAGAATAAGATAACAGCTGTTGATACCGAAAACAAGACAATCACGGCAACAAATTCAAAAGGTAAGGAAACTCAATACACATATACAGACAGTACAGTTATAAAGAGCCTTGGTGACGAAATACAAGCGTCAAGACTTGTTTCGGGTGTTGAGGCAGTGTTCGTTAAGTCGGGTAATACACTTGTAAGTGTTGACACTGTATCAAGTGAACCGGACAGAACAATCACAGGCAGATTTGTTAATTCATCTGTTAAATCCGGCGTTGTATCAATAAAGATTAAGCCTGATGATTCGGAAGAAAACGAAACTTATGAATGTGCGTCGAATATATCGGTAACATATGACGGCTCACCGGCAACTGTAAGAAGTTTTGCAGACGGTGACGTTGTAACAGTAAATCTTGTAAACGGTAAAATCGCATCTCTTGCAGGCGAATCAAAGACAACTACAATAAGCGGTGCAACAATCGAAGATATGGAAATCGGTGACGATATTAAAATAACAATCAGCCACGGAAATGATGCTTACAACGGTAAAACATATGCTGTAAGCAGTGACGTTGTTGTAAAGAAAAATACTTCAACTGTTGACCTTTCAAGTATATACAAGGGCGATAAGGTTACACTTACATTGAAGTACGGTGTAATCACACAAATCAACGCAACTTCAAGCACAAAGGTTATTGAAGGTACAATTCAGTCACTTACGATTGCAACTAAGTCAATTATGGTTGTAAAGGTTGACAATAAGGAACAGACATATGAAATTCCGAGCGGTGTACAAATTCTTATAAACGGTGAAGAAAAGACGCTTTACGATTTCAGAGTCGGCGATATTGTAAAACTTACAGTTGAAAGTGACGCAATAACAAAGATTGTCGCAACATCAACTCAAGAATCATCGGGTTCAATGTCCGGTGTCGTTACGGGAATTAATACTTCTTACGGCGTAATCAGTGTACAGCCGGAGGGATCAACAGATTCAAAACAAGCATTCTGCAAAGACGGAAATACAACTTTTGTAACGGCTGCAGGTATTGCAAAGAAAATGAAAGACATCAAAGTCGGACAAAAGGTAGAAATTAAAGGTACAATTTCAGGCGGCGTATTTATCGGTAAGCTTGTTGTTATTGTTTCTGAATAATATATGCTTTAGATAAAAGGGCGGAAGTGTTTCCGTCCTTTATTATTAAGGAGAAAAAATGAAGAGATTTGAAAAATATTACGGATGGATAATTGCATTTGTATTTTGTGTGGCAGTTATCGCGGTGTACAAAACTTTTGATAACTTTAATAATATAACGCAGTATTTGGCTAAAATTTTTGACGCAGTAAAGCCGTTCTTCATCGCATTTATAATTGCGTATATCCTCAACATACCCGCAAAACGTATGCAAAAATGGCTTTCTAAATCGAAAAAGTCATTTATAAAAAAACATACGCTCGGCATAAGTATTATAACAATATATGTTTTGGCGATTATGGCTGTTCTGGCAATTTTGAGAATGTTAATTCCGGCATTGTACAAGAATATTATGGATTTGTATAACAATTTGCCGAATTATATAACTTCATTCCAAGACTACATCAATAACTTTGAAATTATCAAAAAATCAAGCCTGTTTGCCAATGGTATTGATTTGTACAGTGAGATGAATAAGATAGTTACGTCAATAGATATGTCGCAGTTCGGCAAGTATGCACAGGGTGTATACAATATGACAACGGGATTGTTTGATATATTTGTTGCGGTGATTGCGTCAATATATATGCTTATTGACAAGGAACGATTAAAAAAGGGTATTTTTCGTTTGATGGGAATATTCCTAAAAGAAAAGCGTGCAAATTCAATTACGGAACACGCAAAACGTATAAATGATATTTTTACAAATTATCTTTACAGCCGACTTATGTGCAGTATTATAATGGCTGTTGTGTGCAGTATCGTGCTTATGATTATGAATGTTAAGTATGCGCTTATACTCGGTTTGTTTATCGGTGCAATGGATATGATACCGTATTTCGGTTCGATTATATCATTTGTTATTTCACTGATTGTAACGTTCATCACAGGCGGTGTGTGGAAAGGTGTTTGGACGGGTGTTGTTTTGCTTGTCCTTCAACAGATTGACGGAAACTTGTTAGGTCCTAAGATTATGGGGGATTCGCTTGAAATCAGACCTTTGTGGATTATTTTTGCGGTTACGGTCGGCGGCGCATTGTTCGGTTTTATGGGAATGTTGTTCTCAGTGCCTGTTCTTGCTATAATTCGTGCGATTATGTCGGACTATTTTACGGCCAGAGAAATAAAGAAAATGTCAGAGGAAAGTGAAAATAATGAGTAAGAAAATTGCGGTTATAGGCGGAGGGGCGTCCGGACTTTTTGCGGCGATATTTGCGGCACAAAACGGAAACAGCGTTACAATATATGAAAGCGGTGAAAGGGTAGGCAGAAAGATACTTGCAACGGGCAACGGTCGCTGTAATATGACTAATATGAATGCCGATATTGAAAATTATCACGGCAGAAATCCTAAATTTATAATGGGTGCAAGAAATAAATTTTGGGTGGAAGAAACACTTGAATTTTTCTCTGAACTCGGTATTGTAAGTAAAACCGAAGATGAGGGAAAGGTGTATCCGTATTCGGATCAAGCCTCTGCGGTGCTTGATGTTTTGAGGTTTAGACTTGATTCGCTCGGTGTTAAGATTGTAACATCATTTGAAGTCGAAAAAGTGAAGAAAAAGAAAAGCGGTTTTAATGTTATTTCATATAATGGACAGAGCGAATATGCCGACAGCGTAATTGTCGCAACAGGCGGAAAAGCCGCACCGAATTTAGGTTCAAAAGGTGTCGGATATGAAATTTTAGAAAGTTTCGGTCATAAGGTGACGGAGCTTTCACCGTCACTTGTGCAGATTAAAACAGAAACGGACGTTGTTAAGAAGTTGAAAGGTATAAAGCTGAATGCAAATGTATCGCTCGGTAACTTTAAAGAATACGGCGAAGTTTTGTTTACCGAATACGGTTTATCAGGCCCTGCGGTGTTCTCACTTTCGTCACGGCTGAAAAATCAAAAGACGATTTCGCTTGATATAATGAGCGAATATTCAGAGGACGAATTATATGATATGATAAGTGTAAGAATGTATCAAAACCCTAAAATTACGCTTGAAAATTTCTTTGTCGGAATGTTTAACAAACGTGTCGGACAGGCACTTTTGAAATATTGCGGAATTGAGCCGCTTTCAAGATATGCGGTAACGCTGGGTGAAAAGGAAATCAGACGTATATGTTCAACAATAAAAAAATGGAATTTTAAAATTACGGGTACAATGTCGTGGAACAATGCACAGGTTACAAAAGGCGGTGTGATTACGGACGATTTTAACCCGAATACTATGGAATCAAAGCTTGTAAACGGTTTATACGCAACAGGCGAAGTACTTGATATAGACGGTGACTGCGGTGGATATAATTTGCAGTGGGCGTGGTCGTCGGGGTATCTTGCCGGAATATCCGTAGGGAAATAATATAAGGAGTGTATTTTATATGAAAGATTCAATGAAAATAACTGTAAAATATCAGTTTGTATATATGCTTTTAATGCAGGTTGCGGCATCAGGTGTGGCATTTGTGTTTGGATTGGTTGCGTTTTGGTACTTCCTGTCAATGAATATTGCCAAGGAAATAATTTCTGTTATATTCATAGGTGTAAATTTTGCAATGCTTTATATACCTGCAAAAAACTTTGCAATAAGAGATAACAAATCGTATACACCGCTAAAGCCGAGTAAATTAAAAGGTGCTATGTTCGGTGTGCTTATTTCCGTTGTTACAACAATTTTGATGGCACTTTTTGCATTTGTATGGGCAAAGTTCAGTGACGAAATCGGTATTCACGGAGTTGTGCCTACAATAATTAATGTAATTTTTTATTATTGGAGTTTCCCGTATAACGGCATAATGGGATTGGCGAATGGAACATATACGATTTATTCGGGTATTTTAATGCTTATAGTGCCAATATTGGCGACATATTGCGGATATATTGCAGGAAGTAAAAAGTTTGAATTTGTAGAAAAAATTGAAGAATTTATGTACGAAAAAGAGGAATAATTCATATAAAGTTGTTGAATTTTTATAAAAGCTATGGTATAATATATTTATATTTTTGACGAATTTGTTATTTATAGGAGTAGAGATGAAAAATAGAATTCATATATTTACAGGTCATTTCGGCAGCGGAAAAACTGAGGTGGCACTGAATTTTGCTCTACAAGAGAAAAAGAAGGGCGAAGATGTTGTAATCGTTGATTTGGATATTGTAAACCCTTATTTCAGAACAAATGATGCAAGAAATGTACTAATGAAAAACGGAATAAAAGTTGTTGCAAATAATTATGCGTCGTCAAATGTTGATATGCCGACAATGCCGCTTGATATTTTAAGCGTGTTTAATAATGACAATTCTGTTGTTGTTTTCGATGTCGGCGGTGACGATGACGGTGCATTGGCTTTGGGACAGTATAAACAATATTTTGATAAATACGGTTATGAGATGCATTTTATTGTTAATACAAAACGTCCTTTAACAAGAACGAATGATGAATTAATTGAAATCGCAGAGAGAATAGAAAGTGCATCACGTTTGAAATTTACGGATATATACAATAATACGAATTTATCCGACCAAACAGACGGAAATACTTTATTTTCGGGATACGATGAAATTAAAATGCTGTCAAAGAAAATGGGTATAGCCATAACAAAAAATTGCGGAATTGATAAGGCTCTTTCAAACGTTCCGACGAATTTGAAGGATACTGTATTTCGTATGAATATCTGTATTTTAAGACCATGGGAAATACAGTGAAAAAAAACAACAAAGGAGTTGATTTTTTTTGAAGAAGGTTATCTTCAACGAAGAACGTTGTAAAAGTTGTGAACTTTGCGTAAGTGTCTGCCCTAAGAAAATTCTTAGAATATCGGACGATAAAATGAATGAAAAGGGTTACAAACCCGCTGAAATATTTGAACAGGATAAATGTATCGGTTGTGCATTTTGTGCGACAATTTGCCCTGACGCGGCTATCACGATTGAGGAGGACTGACAGATGGGTGAAAAGGTTTTAATGAAAGGTAATGAGGCAATAGGAGAGGCGGCAATTCGTTCGGGCTGTCGTCACTTTTTCGGTTATCCGATAACACCGCAGACGGAACTTTCGGCATATATGGCGAAGAAAATGCCGAAAATAAACGGAGTATTTCTTCAAGCGGAAAGTGAAGTTTCGGCGATAAATATGGTATACGGTGCGGCTGCGGCAGGCGTGAGAACGATGACAAGTTCATCAAGTCCGGGAATAAGTCTAAAGGCTGAGGGGATAAGCTATCTTGCGGCAGGAGATTTACCGTGCGTTATTGTAAATATAGTTCGCGGAGGTCCGGGACTCGGCGGTATTCAACCGGCACAGTCAGATTATTTCCAAGCTGTAAAAGGCGGCGGACACGGTGACTATCATTTAATTGTTTTAGCACCTAATTCCGTACAGGAGCTTGCTCATTTAACAGCCGAAGCATTTAATATTTCCGATGAATACAGAATTCCGACTATGATTTTGGGTGACGGTACTTTGGGACAAATGATGGAGCCTGTCGACTTAGATGCAATACCTGAGCCGATTTATGCCGACAAACCTTGGGCGGCAAGAGGAACTGATAATAAACGTAAGAAAAACATCGTTGAAACACTTTATCTTGAGGCGTCAGAACTTGAAAAGAAAGTTTTGGAACGTGAGGAAAAGTACAACGTTGTCAAAGAAAATTTGCAGCGATATGAGGCACATGATATTGATGACGCCGATATAATCATATCGTCATACGGTATTACTTCAAGAGTTGTCGAAACAGCGGTTAAGTCACTTCGTGAAGAGGGAATAAAAGTGGGCGTTATACGTCCGATAACACTTTGGCCGTTTCCTGAAAATATTTTTAAAACGGTTAAACCGAAAGCGTTTTTGTCCGTTGAAATGAGTACTGGACAAATGATTGAAGATATTAAGCTTGCGTGTGAATGCAGTGCACCTGTTTATTTCTGCGGACGTACGGGCGGTATTATACCGACACCGGATGAGGTCGCGGAAAAGGTTAAGAGCATAATGAAGGAGGTACAATAATATGAAAACGATATTTAAAAAGCCAAATTCATTAACCGATACAGTTTTTCACTATTGCCCCGGCTGTTCGCACGGAATTGTGCATAGACTTGTATGTGAAGTCATTGATGAACTTGATATTAGCGGCAAAACCATTGCGGTTGAGCCGGTAGGCTGTGCGGTAACGGCACATAATTATTTTGACTTTGATGTTGTACAAGCGGCACACGGCAGAGCGCCTGCAGTGGCAACGGGTATAAAACGTTCACTGCCGGACAGGGTTGTGTTCACATATCAAGGTGACGGCGACCTTGCGTCAATAGGTACTGCCGAAACAGTACACAGTGCCGCAAGAGGCGAGAATATAACCGTTATATTCATCAATAATACAATTTACGGAATGACAGGCGGTCAAATGGCACCAACGTCACTTCCGGGACAAGTTACGCAGACATCACCTTACGGACGTGATCCGAAAATACAAGGTAATCCCGTAAGAGTGTGCGAAATGCTTGCCACACTTGACGGACCATCATATATTGCGAGAGTTTCAACTGATTCCGTACCGCATATAAAGGACGCTAAAAGGGCTATAAAGAAAGCATTTGAAAATCAAATAAACGGTAAGGGATTTTCAATAGTCGAAGTGCTTTCGACTTGTCCGACAAATTGGGGAATGTCACCTGTTGAGGCTATGCAGAGAGTCAGAGATGAAATGATTCCGTATTATCCGCTTGGTGTTTTTAAAGATATTGAGGACGTCGAGGAGGATAAATAATGAAAAATTGTGAAATGATACTTGCCGGTTTCGGAGGTCAGGGGATTTTGTTTACAGGCAAAATACTTGCGTTTGCGGCAATGCTTAAAGACAAAAAACTTTCTTGGTTGCCGTCATACGGACCTGAAATGCGTGGCGGTACTGCAAATTGTCACGTTATAATAGATGATGAGCCGATTGGTTCGCCGATTGTTACAAGACCGAATATCCTTGTGGCAATGAATAAACCGTCACTTGATAAATTTGAAAATACGGTTTCAGACGGCGGATATGTGTTTATAAATACGTCGCTTATAGACAGAAAGTCGGAAAGAGAGGACGTAAACGAAATTTGCGTGAATGCTACCGAAACAGCTCATAATATGGGTAATAAGAGTCTTGCAAATATGGTTATGCTTGGTGCGGTGTTAAAGAAAACGGAGTTGTTTACAATCGATGAAATTGAATACACAATGAAGAAATCTTTGCCGGAAAACAAGCATAAACTTATAGAGATGAATATAAAAGCCGTAAAAGAAGGATATAATTTAGTATAGAGAGATTAAAAGGAGGATTTTGGTTATGGCAGCGGTAAAAAAGAAAAAAGGTCTTATGTACAAAGGTAAGCCGCTTTTAAGATGCGGGAACAGAATTTATTACGGAAATTTGGAAGATAAGCTTATTCTTGCTCTTGACATCGTGGAAAGCAGTAAAAAGCAAGATGTGGACGTATCTACAAAAGTTAAGGTACAGATTATGGACAACACAGGCGAGCTTGGCAAAGGTCAGGTTTATCGTAAGTGCGAAAGAGAAAATCTTTATAAGGCTATTGACATCGGTGAATGGTGGCTGCAAGACGCTATGAAAATGATGGGCTAATTAAATTTAAGCTGTTGCATTTTTATGTGACAGCTTATTTGCATTTATAAAATCATAATCAGAAAGGGTGAAAAATGTGAATTTAACCAAAGAAAATGTAAAGAAAATTTGCGGAATAATATTGTTCACGGTTGTAGTGTTGGTTATAGTGCAGAACTACGAAAAGGTCGGAAACGCTATAGGGCTTTTGTGGGGAATAATTTTTCCGTTTGTTTTGGGCGGAATAATAGCTTTTATACTTAATATACCTATGAGAGCGATTGAAAAGCTACTGTTTAAAAGCAAAAACGGAAAACAAAAGAAATACGCAAGACCGCTCAGTATGATTATAACTTTTCTGCTTGTAATCGGAGTGATTGCGGGTGTGATACTTATTGTTGTGCCGCAAATAGGCGGAACGGTGAGAGAACTTACAAAATCGGCAGAAGCATTTTTTCCTAAAGTGCAGAAATGGGCAGAGGATATGTTCAGTAATAATACGCAAATCCATGATTGGATTGCAAGTTTGCAGTTCAATACCGACAAACTTATGGATACGGCGATAAATTTCTTACAAAACGGTGCGGGAAATGTTTTAAACGGTACATTTACGGCGGCAAAAGCTGTTGTATCGGGTATAACGGCATTTTTTATCGGCTTGATATTTGCGTTCTATCTGCTTGCGAAAAAAGAAACACTTCAAAGACAAGTCAATATGTTTATGCAGGCGGCTTTGCCTGAAAAAATAGTGAATAAAATAACGTATGTCGCAAAATTGAGCAATGAAACTTTTTCAAACTTTATAACGGGACAATGCCTTGAGGCGTTGATTTTGGGTACAATGTTCTTTGTTACACTGTCAATAATACGATTGCCGTATGCACTTTTGATTGGAGTTTTAATCGCTTTTACGGCACTTATACCGATATTCGGTGCGTTTATCGGCTGTATTGTGGGTGCATTTTTGATGATTATGGTAAGCCCGATGAAAGCACTTATATTTGTAATTGTGTTCATTGTACTTCAGCAGATAGAGGGTAATTTAATTTATCCGAAAGTTGTCGGCGGTTCGGTCGGCTTGCCGTCACTTTGGGTTTTGGCGGCTGTTACAATAGGCAGCAGCCTTATGGGCGTGGCAGGTATGCTGTTCTTTATACCGTTTACATCGGTGATATATACGCTCGTGCGAGAATGGACATATAAACGTCTTGAACAGAAAAAAACAAAAGAAAATAACAATGATGAGAGTAATGAAAGCAGTGTGTAAAGCACTGCTTTTTGCGTAATCTTTTATTATAACATATTTTAAAATTGTGTGCAAATAAATAATTTTAAAAATAAAAAATCGCTGATTTGACAAGAATTGAAAGTCGGGTTAAAATAGTGATAACAAATTAAAGCAAAGGAGAAACACAATGAAGTTTATACACTTATCCGATTTGCACATAGGAAAACGCGTGAATGAGTTTTCTATGATAAATGACCAGAAATACATACTTGAACAAATACTTAATATAATCGCAAATGAAGAAATTAACGCGGTTATTGTATCAGGCGATGTGTATGATAAATCGATACCTGCGGTCGAGGCGGTTACGGTATTTGACGATTTTCTTACGGAGCTTGCCACGAAAGATATAACGACATTAATAATAAGCGGCAACCACGATTCGCCGGAAAGATTGGGGTTCGGAAGTAAAATAATGCAGAATAACGGTGTGCATATATATTCGGTTTTTGACGGTGAACTTCACAAGGTGAAAATTGATGATGTTAATTTTTATATGTTGCCGTTCGTAAAGCCGATAATGGTAAGAAGGTTTTACCCCGAAGTCGAAACGTATGAGGACGCGGTAAGGGCGATTATTGAGAATACGGATATTGATAAGTCGCAGAAAAACGTTATACTGTCACATCAATTTATTACAAAAACAGGTGCGGAAACAATGCGAAGTGATTCAGAAAGTGTATCTGTAGGCGGTCTTGATAATATTGATATATCGGTGTTTGATGATTTTGATTATACGGCTTTGGGACATATCCACAGACCGCAGTCGTTAAGTGAAAAAGTGCGATATTGCGGTTCACCGCTGAAATATTCATTCTCTGAGGCAAAATACGATAAAACCGTTACAATAGTCGATGCAGATGATTTCTCAGTGCAAACAATAGCGTTAAAGCCTTTGCACGATATGCGAATGATTAAGGGCAGTATTGAAAATATATTGTCTAAAGAAGTAATAAATGCGGCGGATTCTGATGATTATTTACATATCACGCTTACCGACAAAGACAATATAATAGACGCAATGGACAAAGTGAGAAGTGCGTATCCGAATGTTATGCAGCTTGAATTTGAACGTGATATGAAAGGAAATACAAAGGGTGTATATGAGGCGACAGGTGTCGGAACTAAGCCTGATAATGAACTTTTTTATGATTTTTATAAGTTGCAGAACGGTGTGGAAATAGACAGTGAAAAAGCCGAGTTGGTCGATTCGATTTTAGAGGAGGTAAAAGAAAATTGAAACCGTTAAAGATTACAATGAGCGCATTTGGACCTTATGCTGAAAAAGTGACAATAGATTTTGAAAAATACCAAAACGGTCTTTATATTATAACAGGTGACACAGGTGCGGGAAAATCAACGATATTTGACGCAATAACCTTTGCTTTGTACGGAGAGGCGGCAACACAAAGACGTGAAAATACTATGCTTAGAAGTGACTTTGCAAAAAAAGATACAAAGACATTTGTTGAGCTGGAGTTTATGTACAGAGGTGAAGTGTATAAAATAAAGAGAAATCCGAGATATAAGCGTGAGGGTTTGAAAACAGAGGAAACACCGAAAGCGGAAATTACATATCCCGACGGAAGTGTGAAATCGGGTGTAAAAGAAGTGACAGCGGCAGTTACGGATATTTTGAAAATCGACTGCGGACAGTTTACTCAAATTGCAATGATAGCGCAAGGTGAGTTTTTAAAACTGTTGCTTGCAGGCACGGACGAACGCGGAAAGATATTCAGAAAAATATTTAATACCGATTTATACAGGCGTTTTCAAGATCGTGCGAAAATGTTAGCCAATGATGCAAAACGTGATTATGAAACTGTAAAAAGCAGTATTGAACGTGAAATAAAAGGCGTTGTAAGCGATAATGAAGATGATTGGATTTTATATGATTCAACAAGGACAGATGAATTTATAAATGCACTGATGAACTTGCTTGGCGATTGGGAAAAAGATAAAAAGAGTATTACGGCGAAAGAAAAACGTTTAAAAACAAAATCGCAGAAACTTTCAGACGAAATCAGTTTGGCGGAAAATACAAATAAGTTTATCGAATCGCTTGAAAAGGAAGAAGAAACACTGAAAAAGCTAAATGATGACAGTGAAAAAATCGAAAGCTTAAGAAAAGATACAGACAGACTTGAAAGTGTTAATAAGGACGTAATGCCTATTTTAACAATGCTAAAATCGTATCGCGAAAATGTCGGAAAACTTGAAAAAAGTATTTCGACAAACAAAAAAGTGCTTGAAAAAAATACAGAAAAACACGATGAATTAAAGAAAATCCTTGAAGATGAAAAAGCAAGAGAAAATGAAAGGAAAACGCTTTCGGAAAAGGCAGTCGGATTGAAAAATGAACTTGAATATTATGAAGAATATGAAAGTTTGAAAAAGGAAACCGCAAAAAATCAAAAGTCATTGAAAAAGGCTAATGACGAGTCGGAAAAATTAAAGGCTACATTCAATGATGATAAGAAAAAAGCAGAAGACGAAAAAAATAAACTTTCTGAATTGAAATCAACCGAAGTCGAACTGCAAAAGGTAAAGAGCCTGTATGAAGAAAAAGAGAAGCATAATTTTAAAATACAAAAGGTTATGCTTGACTGTGACAGTTTGAAAAAGCATCAAAAGAAACATAAGAAACTTTCGGAGCAATATACAGATGCTGAAAAGTTATATAAGCAAACTTTAGAAACTTATAATGACGGTTACAGTTTATTTTTACGAGAGCAGGCGGGAATATTGGCAGAGAGCTTGAACGAAAATGAGCCGTGTCCCGTATGCGGTTCAACAAACCACCCTTGCATTGCTCAAAAAAGTGATACCGCACCTTCGGAAAATGAACTTGACGAAATGAAACAACGTGCCGATATGGCAGATAACGAGTGCAGAAAAATTGCCGATAAAGCAAGTAAAGAAAAGAATGAATGTGAAAAAATTGAAAATTCAATTAAAACCGCACTTGAAGATATGGATATTGAAACTGAAAATACTGTCGAAGAAATTGCGGAAAATATCAAAAATGAGCTTACAAATGCAAAAGAACAGCTTGAAATTGCCGAAAAACGCAATACAGAAAGAATTGAATGTGAATTAAATTTAAACGCATACACCGAAAAATGCAATCAAACCGATGAGAAAATCGAAGAAATTACGGCTAAAATCAATGATTTGAAAACGGTTATAAACGGTGACGAAAACAAAATAACGGCACTTGAAAAAATGATAAGCTGTAAAAACAAGTCCGAGGCGGAAAAGGTGCTTGACGATTTAGAAAACAGGATTGATGAAATGCAAAAAAGTTTTGAAATTGCCGAACAAAACTATAATGAATGTGTCAAAGTCATTGACAATGCCAAAGCTGTTATAAACGAAAACGAGCCTTTGGCTAAAACGGAAAACGAACGTATAAAAAAGCAGGAAGAAAAGCTTGAAAAAGCAATGCAAAAGTACGGCATTGATGATGAAAATACTCTTGAAATATTGGTAAGTGATATTGAAAATATATCAGATATGCGTGATGAAATCAAGGAGTATGACAATAAATTAAGTGCTTGCAATGAGAGAATAAAGATGCTTAAGGAAAACATAGGTAAGGCAGAAAAGACTGATATTGAAAAATTAAAGGCAGATAAAGAAGAAACAGAAAATTCGTTGGAGGAAGTAACGGAACAAAAGAACAGCTTGACTGCTAATATCAGTATAAATAAGCGTATAATGGACGAAACGCAGAAGTTGAAAACGGAACTTGACGAAAGCGGAAAACGATATTCTACATATCTGAATATTTCGCAGACGGCAAACGGTGAACTTTCAAAACGTCAAAAAATTGCGTTTGAGCAGTATATTCAGTCGGCATATTTTAGGTCAATTCTAAATGAGGCCAATAAGCGTTTTTCGTATATGACAAACGGTCGTTTTGAACTTGTAAAGCATGACGGTGACAGTAATTTGAAATCTCACAGCGGTCTTGATATTGATGTGTTTGATAATTATACCGGCAAGCAAAGGAGCGTTAAATCATTGTCGGGAGGTGAGTCGTTTAAGGCGTCATTATGTATGGCACTGGGACTTTCGGAGGTTATACAACGTAACGCAGGCGGTGTTAAATTGGAGTCAATGTTCGTTGATGAAGGATTTGGTGTACTTGACAATGAATCACTTGAACAGGCGATAGAAGTGCTTAATTCGCTTTCGGAAAGTGACAGAATGGTAGGTATTATATCGCATATTTCAGAATTGAAAGACAGAATCGATAAAAAGATTGTTGTAAAAAAAGGCTCTGCGGGAAGTACGGTTGAACTCATAAATTGATTGACAAAGTAAGACGCATATGTTAATATTAATATATGCGTCTGTAGCTCAGTTGGATAGAGCACAAGATTCCGATTCTTGGTGTCGCGGGTTCAAATCCTGTCAGACGCGCCACGTCGGAGCAAAGTTCGCTTTGCTCCGTTTTTCTTTGACAGAAAAAACTTCGCTATGTTACCTTGCTTCTCCTTAGTTACAAAAAATGCACGCTCGTTTCGCCTGTTAGATTGTAAACGTACTTACAACGGCTCAAAGTCGCTACCACCTTTTTGTGAGAGTGCCTGTGGCGCTAAGAAACACTTTAGTCAGATGTTTTTTTGAGAACAAAAGGGAATCGCATTCAAACGATCCCCTTTTATGTTATATAAATGTATTAACAATTCCCTGTATCAACAGAATAAGCATAATAATCGGCATAATGTATTTATAATACGGTTTAATCCATCTTGGGATTTTCGGACCGACACCGGTATTAGCCTCTTTAAGATAATTGTCAAAGCCCCAACCACGTTTTGATATACAGAAAAACAAGTACATAAGTGAGCCGGCAGGCAATATAAGATTACTTACAAGAAAGTCCTCAAAGTCAAGAATAGTTGACTCACCGCCTAATGGGTGGAGTGATGATAATATATTAAATCCGAACACGCAAGGCAATGACAACACCGATATAATTATTATATTAATAAGTACGGCTTTCTTTCTTGTGATATTAAATTTTTCAACGCAACAAGTCAGTATATTTTCAAACAATGCAATAACCGTAGAAAATGCCGCGAAAGTCATAAACAGGAAGAACAAGCTGCCCCAAATTCTGCCGCCTTTCATTGAAGTGAATACGTTAGGCAATGTTATGAATATAAGGCTTGGACCGCTGTCGGGTTCAACGTTGAAAGCAAAGCATGACGGAAATATGATAAGTCCTGCGATTATAGCAACGAATGTATCAAGCAGAGCAATATTTATTGATTCGCCTAAAAGAGTTCGTGATTTATCAATGTAACTGCCAAAAATCATCATTGATCCCATACCGATACTAAGTGTGAAAAATGCTTGGTTCATAGCGGTTGTTATAAGCTTGAAAAATCCTACTTCCTGTATTTTTTCAAAGTTCGGCAGAAGATAGAATTTTACACCGTCTATACCGCCGTCAAGTCTGACTGCGTGTATTGCAAGAATTATAATAAGTCCGAGCAGTGCGGTCATCATAACTTTAGTGATTTTTTCGACACCTTTTTGAAGTCCCAATGAGCAAACTCCAAATCCCAAAACAACAACAACCAACATCCAAAATGTCATGGTAGCGGGGGAGGCTAAAAGGTTGTTAAATGTATTTTTTACGTTAGCGGTGTCCAAACCGACAAATCCGCCGACGGCAAATTTATAAAAATAATATAACATCCAACCGGCTACTGTGGTATAGAACATCAAAAGTATATAATTGCCGGCAATCGCAAAATTAGAATGTAAGTGCCATTTTGTACCTCTTGGCTCAAGTTCCTGGTATGCTTTAGCGGTACTCTTTTGACTTGCACGACCTATTGAAAACTCTATTGTCAAAACAGGAATGCCGATTAAGGCAAGGAAGGACAGGTAAAATAACACAAATATTCCGCCGCCGTAATTTCCTACAATATAAGGGAATCTCCAAACATTGCCTATGCCGATTGCGCAGCCGGCAGACAGGAGTATAAATCCTAATCTCGATTTTAAATTTTCTCTTTCCATATAATAAATCCTTTCAAATATATTGCTTTAAATATTAACGTGTATCATAATAACACAGATTTCATCAAAAATCAAACTTTTTTAAAATTTTCTAAAAAATTTTAAAAAAAAGTGTTGACAAAATGATGTAATGCGTGTATAATAGATTTTGTTGTTACGGCGGTATAGCTCAGTTGGCTAGAGCATGCGGTTCATACCCGCAGTGTCAGTGGTTCAAATCCACTTACCGCTACCAAAATTGCGTGACGATTTTACTATCAGTAAGCTCGTCACGCTTTCTTATGCGGTTTTTTAGGGTTTTGGATACCTGCTGAATAAACGGAGTTTCATTTACTGTCAGGGGTATTTGAACAGGACTCGAACCCTTGACCACATAAATTCCGAGTGCAAATGTTAGAGATAAGCGTAAGGGATTTGAACTATTGACTGAATAGGATTTTGAGATAGATATAAAGAAAATCAGCAACTTCGTCTTAAACGGCTGTAAATTGCCGTAAAAGCCAATTGCTGAGGTGAGGTGACCAAAACCAATGTACAAACGAAACAAAAGCTCGTTTTCGTGGGTTTAAACCATTATATAATTTGATATGGAATAAAAGGAGATAATTTCAGAAATGAGATTATCTCCTTTTTATATATAAAAATTAAATGAGAAAGGAGAGGCAATATGAAAAACGACCAATTATTCAGTGAAATTCAAAGTCATATGCGGCGCTTTGAGGATGTATGGTATAAGAGGACAGAAGAAGGCATGGAGGTATATATAGCAGACATAAAAGAGTTTTTTGTTGATAATGGCGGTTATGTAGAGCAGTATAAGAATGTGAATGGCGATGAGCATTATTATGAGATTAACGACTGCTTGCTTTCTGCTGATGCACTTGTAAAAGAGTATGGCAACGCAATGGAAAAAGCACCTGATTTCAAAGTGCCGGGCTTATCACAATCATATAAGCTGCTGGTGGAGTATGATAATGTTGTATTGGCAGGCAGGGAATTAAACAGCGGAGGCTTTGAATTTGTAACATGGCGGCAGAACTATAATGGGGTAGAGCATGGAAACTACTTCGGAAATAATTATTCAGGTGCAAAAGAAGATTTTGCGACAAGGTCTGGGTTGGTTAATGAAAAGAAGTTGTTTTCAGATGAAGAATATGTAGAGATGTACCGCTGTGTGATGGATACGCTTGAAGATGGTTATGAATTAAGTGATGAACATAAGAAAATGCTTGATAAACATTCGGTGTATTACGGCAATTATTATCATAGAACAGTACCCATTATTATTGATAATATTGTTAAAACTCTGCACCGTATTCAGGCATACACAGAACAAGACGAAGATGATGAGGAAATGGAATTATGAGCAGGACGGCATTTGCCGCCCTGCTTAAGTTTTAGGAGGAGAAAACAGTGAACAGTAATTTATATAAAATCAGTGAGGTAACACAGCACAAATATTATCAGGTGCCGAAAGAACTATATACAAATCCGAGATATAAGACCACAATCAATAATGACGTAAAAATGCTTTATGCCCTGCTTCTTGACCGAATGGAGCTGTCGAGAACAAACGGCTGGATTGAAGATGACGGAACTATATTTTTGATTTTTAAGCGCGAGGACTTGGCTGATATGCTCGGCATATGCAGCACAACGGTCTGGAGAGCTATAAAACAGCTTAAAGAGGTAGGTTTGATAGAGGAAAAAAGACAGGGCTTGAACAGATCTAACCTCATATATATCGGTAAAATTGATTACAGTGTGCTGGAAGAAAAAGAACCTGAAAGTATTGAAAAAGAAATTATATCTTCCTCCTCTGCTCCCTCTACCTCTATTTTATCTTCGGACATTGAAAATTTAAAGGACAGGACTTCTACGGCTGAAAGGTCGGGAGATTTAAAAAATAAATGTCAGGACATTTCAAAATTAAAACCAAATAAGACTGATAATAATAAACCTGAATATAACGATACTGATAATAATGAGCCTGAGAGTTTAAATAAAGATGAAAAAGAAAATTTTATAAAGCTTAACAGCAGTTAATAGTAACCTTATTCCAATTTGGAATATTGGAATAAATATAAATATACAGTAATAAATTCACATAGAAAAACAGCCGAGAATGATTTTAATCATATTGGCGGTTTTCTCTTGTTTTTCTTAGTTTATGTAATCCTTGAAGCCTTTGCCGGGCTTGAAAGCCGGCGAGTTGCACGCGGCGATTTTGATTTTTTCGCCCGTCTGCGGGTTTTTGCCTTCTCTTGCTTCTCTTTTACGAGATTCAAAAATTCCGAAGCCGGCAAGCTGAACCTTGTCGTTCTTCTTTACGGCATCCTTTACAGCGTCAACAAATGCGTTCAATGCGCCCTCGGCGTCCTTTTTTGAAAGGCTCGCTTTTTCAGCCATTATCGCAACCAACTCTGATTTGTTCATCGTCACACCTCCTCGTTCGTATATGGTTATTTTGTATACTATCACAGATTTTATTTTTTGGCAATACATACTGATGATTTTTGTAGTTTTGAAAGAAAAATAGCTTTTGCGTTTATAAGAAAAGCAAAAAAATCATAAAAATTTTCATAGTGCAAAATGCCAAAAAAGCAGAGAGCGGCGAAAATTTCCGCCGCTTGTCTTGACAAGAAGAATAGATTACTGTATAATCCTTATTAGGAATTATTCCTCATAATACAAAAATGAAATGAACCGTATGAAATGATTATGAAAAACAATAAATATGCGAGAACAAGAAACGAGAAAAACTTAATGAAAGCATTTGCTCGGCATATACTGCTGTTGCTCCGTGCAGCGAATATGTTCCACTTGACGGACGCTGAATAACAAATTTGAAATATGAAAAAATTAGGGGAGCGCATAAATAATGCTGAAACACAGAGAAACAAAACAGCGCAGAATCGTTCTGGAAACGGTCAGAAGCCACACAGATCATCCGACCGCCAACACGATATGTGAGGAGGTTCATGCAATTGACGGAAAAATCAGTCAGAGTACCGTATACCGCAATTTAAACTGTCTGTCAGAGGACGGAGAAATACTTCATATCAAGGTGTCGGGTGCAGACAGATATGATTTGAGAACAGACCTTCACTATCATATTATCTGTCTTAAGTGCGGAAAGGTAATTGATATTCCGTTTAATTATCTTTCCGATCCGGATGAAAAGGTTGCAAATGCGACCGGTTACACGGTATTTCGTCACAGAGCCGTGTTCGAGGGAATCTGCCCGGAATGTAAAACGGAAAACAATATATAATCCGAAAGCGGATAAAGAAAGGATGTGGCAATATATGCATTGGAAAAAGGTGGCGGTGCAGACTTTGCTTTTGGTTGTCGGAACAGTAATGTTGTGCGCCGGAGCTTTGCGGGGTGAGGCGGCGACCGTGCTGAGCAAGGCAATCAGGTTATGTCTGGAGTGTGTAGGAATTGGGTAAGAAATTTTCAGGTATATCACAAAAACTGACTCGCTTTCGCGGCTACATTCAGGCAGCGGCGGCTCTGTTGAGCAACCTGCATCTGCCAAATTTTCTGAAGGGCGAAATTTATCGGGGAGCCGGAAAAACAGTATGTGTGCCGGGACTTAACTGCTACTCATGTCCTGCGGCATCCGGAGCCTGCCCTATCGGTGCGCTTCAAACGGTAGTGGGATCTGCAAAATATGGTTTCTCATATTATATTACAGGAATTCTTATATTGCTCGGAGTATTGCTGGGGCGCTTTATCTGTGGCTTTTTGTGTCCGTTCGGCTGGTTTCAGGAGCTGCTGCATAAAATCCCGACAAAAAAGTTTTCAACCAAAAAGCTGAAATGTTTGACTTGGATTAAATACGTTGTTCTCTTGGTAACGGTGTTTTTGTTGCCGGCGTTGGCGGTAGACGATGTCGGAATGGGTGCCCCCTTTTTCTGCAAGTATATTTGTCCGCAGGGCGTATTGGAGGGAGCAATTCCGCTATCCGTTGTCAATTCCGGTATTCGATCTGCACTCGGAGCATTGTTTGCTTGGAAATTCAGTGTTTTGATTGCGGTAATTGCGGTAAGCGTGTTGTTTTACAGACCGTTCTGCAAATGGCTGTGTCCGCTTGGTGCGTTCTATGCCCTTTTGAACAAGGTTTCGCTGTTTCAAATGAAAGTGGATACCGGCAAATGTGTAGCCTGCGGAAAATGCGCAAAAGCTTGCAAAATGGATGTGGACGTGACGAAAACGCCTAACCATACCGAATGTATTCGCTGCGGTATGTGCGTCCGGGAATGTCCGACAAACGCCGTTCGTTTTCGGTACGGCTTCGGAGAAGGTAAAGATAAAAGCGGCGAAAATGCCGCAAATGATAAATAAAAAATCAGGAGGAATAAATATGAGTATAAAAAAACTTCTAACAGCGGCGCTGACGCTTGTGCTGGTGGTGTTGGTTACGGCAGCCTGCACAACGGCGGATAAAAACAAATTGAACGGTATGGAAAATGAACCGAAAAATGCCGAAGAAGCGGTAGCAATGCATGAAGAACTGATGGCACGTGAAAATGCGATTCTGACGGAGAATACAAAGCTTTGGGAACAGGTTTTTGCGGCGGCGGACAAAGGTATGACTTTGCAGGAGGACGGTAAAAACTACGGTGATTTTCTTCTCAAAACCATTGACACCGTCAAGGAACAGTTTACGGAGGACGAGTTTAAATTGCTCAAGGGTGAAGCGGAGAAAATCCGGGATATTGAAAATAAGCTGACTATAATTGAAAAAAAATATCCGGATACAGCGCAAAAATCGTCGGATAATGATATGAGTATGCCATCCGATAACGGCAGTACGGGAAATTTTCCCTCCTTTGAAGGAAAGGATCTGGACGGGAACGAAATAAAGAGTGATGAGCTGTTTTCAGGCAATGCTGTCACGGTGGTAAACTTTTGGTTCACTACCTGCTCTCCTTGCGTGGATGAGCTTTCCGAACTCGATGCGCTGAATAAGGAGCTTTCCGGGAAAGGCGGTTCTCTAATCGGAATAAATTCTTTCACGCTGGACGGAGATGAGGCGGCAATATCCGAAGCAAAGGCAGTTTTGAAAAAGAAAGACGCCTCCTATCGGAATGTATACTTTGATTCTGACAGCGAGGCGGGAAAGTTTACCGAAAATGTATACGCCTATCCCACAACATATGTGGTTGACCGCAGCGGTAGCATCGTCGGAGAACCGATCGTCGGCGCCGTTACCGGCAAATCACAAATGGAGAAGCTGAAATCATTAATCGACCAATGTATTGCCGCCGATATGAAATGAAAATAGTATTAAAATAATGCTGTACAAATATACTATAAAAAATCCTGCATCGGTTTATGGTATGTAATCGTTATAAATAAAAAAATTAAAACAAAGCCTTTTTAAAATGAGGGTTTCAGACGGCAGAAAAAGCCGCACGGCATAGAGGCAACACGCCTTTATTGTCGGACGGCTTTTTTTATATAATTCGGCAATAGTAAGACTCGTTTTACGGCAAGTTTGACAAAATCGGAGATAAAGGAGCAAACTGTTGACAGCTTCAATTTATAAATTTTGCCTGAGTGGTGCAATATATATGGTGAAAAAAAGGAAGCGGTCAATATGAAATTACAGAGTATAACCGAAAAACAAATTCAAAAATTCAGAAAATATCTTGTAAACGAAGAAAAATCGGACGCTACCATCGAGAAATGTATTCGTGACGTTACGGCGTTTGTCAAATGGCTCGGCGGAGAAATTCCACGCAAGGAAAGAGTCATTCAATATTCTTGCCTGTTCGTATTTTCTTGCATTGCCGCTTACCATTACAATCAACGCTGCGGGAAATTCCTTTTTGAAACTGCTGACTATACCTATTGCCGGATATTTTGCGGTTAGCTGGTTTTTCTATCATGAAAAACTTGAGCTGAACATCGTTCATTTGTTGTCGTTTGCGTATCTGATAACGGTTGTTATGACGTTGTTTGCGGACAGAAGCCCGGTGGCGCTGCAATATGTGCGCGGATATTTTGAAACGGTAGGTCTGATGTTTCTTATAACCATGCGCAAATATGCTGAAAATGAAATTAAAGCGTTTGAGATTACACAACTTACACTGCTCGGCGTACTGATTACGCTTGGATTTATCGGTGCGGATTGGTACGGCGACAGAAACACGATGATAATATTCGGAACCACAAGCGATCCGAACTACTTTTTCGGATTTTTTCTTTTGCCTATGGCAGTCGCTTTAAAAAGCTGAGAGACAACAAAATCTATACTATTATATGCGCGGCTTTGCTTGCTCTCGGAGCATATATGGTTTTCACATCCGACTCGCGCGGTGTGTTGCTTGGGCTTGCGGTTATGATAATGTCGTATGTGTTCATAAACGCAAAGGGGACAAAACAGCGCATTATCGGAATTTGCACGGCAATCGGCATGGCGATTATTCTGTGGATGGTTGTTATTCCTATTCTGCCCGAAGATGTTTCATCACGTTTCAGTATACAAAAGATTATCAAATCCCACGGAACCGGACGAGGGGATATATGGCTTTCAATGCTCAATACGATAAAACACTCGTCGTGGGAACTGATGTACGGCAGAGGAATATTTGCCTATCACGAAATGATGATAGACGGAAAACTGATGCACGTGGTGGCACACAACCAATTTATACAGTCGCTCTATAATCAAGGCATACCAGGAATATATCAATATGATTGGAGTGTGCCGTTTGGCTTTAATAGTAATGGAAAGTTAGTATTTTGGTTAGGCGATTTAAATTATATGGATGCCCAGAGTCAAGCAATTCTAAAAGGGTTTAATGTGGATTCAGACCATTTAATTATTGATTCGGAATTCTTTCAAGATCAAATGAATTGTATGTTTAGCAGACCAATCAAAGAAAAACAAATTTTGATGAATAAAGACAATTTTATTTTGAACGTAAAAAAGAAATATAATATTGATCTGACGCATTTAGAAAAGGAATGTTCATCTCAGACTGAAAATATAGGACGTCCGCTTGTATTTACTGAACAGAGTATATCTGGAGTGATAAATGCTTTTGACAAAGTGCTGGTAGAGGGATTTGACGTTGGTCAACTTAGAGAGCTATATAAAACACTGTATACTGAAAGTGAACGAGATGCTCAATATGAAAGGTGGCAATCAATTCGTCTTATTAAAGAAATATTATTAAAATGGTGTGAAAAACTCGAAGATACAATAGATGTGGAAACACTTGTTTCTCCGCTGTATATTCTCCATGATTACCGCATATATCTTGATCATTTGCTTTCAGAGGAAAAACAAGAGAACACTAAAATGCATATTGTAGAAACTTTAGGAGTGCAAAACTTTGAAGAACAAGAAGCAATTTATTTTGAAGAAATAGAGCGGTTAGATAAATTATTTCAATATTTAGTATTACTTTCGAAATAATATACATTATGAAAATAGCAGTTTTATTAGATACGCATAACTTGCTGCGTCCAGAGGTTATAGAAATAATAAAAAGCAGCAATGCAGTAATACACGGAGGAGATATTAATTCACAGGGTGTATTAGATGAAATAAAATCTGTAATGAAACCAAACGCACAGCTTTTTGTTATAAGAGGAAACAACGATAAGGAATGGGCAGAAAACCTGCCTGTAAGCCTTGAATTTGAGTTGGGCGGTTTAAAATTCTTCCTTACCCATAACAGAAAAGACATACCGCAGGACATAAAAGCTGATATAATTATTTTTGGACATTCGCATAAGTATTGTGAAGAAAATATAGGTGGTCAGCTTTGGTTGAATCCCGGAAGCTGCGGAAGAAAACGATTTAATCTGCCAATTACAATGGCTGTCATGAATGTAAACGACAATGAATATTCCATAGAAAAGATTGAATTAGAGGGGGAATAATCAATGAATGAGGTATTAAAAACGATTTCACAAAGAAGCTCAATAAGAGCATATACAGCTAAAAAACTGACAGACGCTGAGATTAAAGCACTGATAACGGCAGGCTTGCAGGCACCGACCGCAAGAAATATGCAGGAAGTGCATATTTCAGTTATTGACGGGGATAATCCGATATTGAAAGAAATAGATACTCAATGTAAATTAACAATGCTAAAAGCGGCTCCTGATGATGAAACAAAAGCTAAAATCGAAAGTAATCCAAACAATTTTTATTATAACGCGCCAACAGTATTGATATTAAGCGCAGATAAGGATTTTAAGTGGAGTAAGCTTGACGCGGGAATAACAGTCCAGAACATTGCGCTCGCAGCACAGTCAATGAAACTTGGAAGCCTGATAATAGGAATTATTGACGATGTTATGCGAGGAGAGAAAAAAGATTATTTTGCAAAACTCTTGAAATTTCCTGATGATCACGAGTTTGCAATTGCTGTGGCGGTAGGACATAGAGCTACGGAAAAAGAGCCGCACGAGATAGATTTTGATAAATCAGTCAGCTTTATATAAGAATGAAGGGAGAAAGAAAATGCCATTTATTGATTCAAAAGTTACAGTATCAGTAACAGAGGAACAGAAAGAAAAAATCAAGTCTGAGCTTGGAAAAGCTATTACAACACTCCATAAGACTGAAACTTATTTGATGGTTGGAATTGAAGATGATTATGATTTGTGGATGGCAGGCAATAAGATTGATAAAGGTGCGTATGTTTCAGTCAGCTTGTTCGGCAACGCATCAGCATCGGACTATGATAATATGACAGCGAAGATTTGCGAGATATATGAACAGGAACTGGGTATTCCCAGCAATGCGATTTATGTAACATATCATCCTATTGCCGATTGGGGATGGAATGGTCATAATTTCTGATGACAGTAAAATCGTCACGTCGAGCCATAAACTCAGATTTCTATGAAATCTGAGTTTTTTTGTGCTTAAAATCACTAAATGATAATATAGTTAAATAAAATCATAAATAAGCGAATATAGTCATAGAAAATATATTGTTATTAATATATAATTAGATTAACAAATATATTATGGAGGAAAGGTATATGAAAAAGTTTATTTCAGCACTTATTGTGACGGCAATGATGATACCGACAGCCGTACCTATGACGGCGTTGGCAGACAATACGGTAAACAATTCCGTATCGGGTTACATTTCTGCTGATACAGGTGTTAAGCTTATCGGAAAAGACAAGCAAGCTAAAATTTATGTTGACAGCAATGATTATGAGAGTGTAATTCGTGCAGTGGGAGATATGAAAGACGATTTATCGGACGTATCGGGGCAGACTGTTACGATTAATGCAGATATTCAGTCAATGTCAGATGAAGTGAAAATTTCTGGCATTAATATTTCATCGGCAAGTATGTCTGTTGACGGTTACAAGTTGCTTACGGAAAACGGTAAGGGTATTATTGCGGTGTACAACACTGACGGAACGATAGAAAAGGTGCTTATATCGGAGGACAACATAAACAGTACAAACGGAACGGCACATTTTAAAGAACTTCCGAGTTTTGACGGTAAAACGGTAAAAGCATTTGTGTGGAAAACAGAAAATGACAAATTGACTGTTACGCCGATTGCAAACAGCTATACATATACCGAAACACCGAAAGCGACTATGCCGGCAGATACCGATTGGAGAGATGCAAATATTATAGTCGGTACACTCGGAAACAGTAAGGCGATAGATTCACTTGCGGAAATGGGAGCGATTGACGTTTCAGAAATAAAGGATAAGTGGGAAAGTTTTACCGTTCAAGAAAACGGCGGTAATCTTATTATTGCCGGTTCGGATAAACGCGGTACGATTTACGGCATATATGATTTCTGTGAAAAAATCGGTGTGTCACCATGGAAATGGTGGGCGGACGTAAAGCCCGAAAAAGCGGACGAATTATATATCAATCTTCCTAAAGAGGGATATACGGAAGATGAGCCGAGTGTTCAGTATCGAGGAATTTTCTTAAATGATGAATACAATTTAAACCAATGGTCAACCTCAATGGGTGACGGAAATATGAATAAGGAAACGTATGAAAAGATATACGAGCTTATTCTTCGTTTAAAGGCTAACACTCTATGGCCTGCGATGCACCAGTATTCAAACGCATTCCATTTGGACGCCGAAAATGCGGTGCTTGCCGATAAATACGGTATAGTTATGGGATCCTCACACGCTGAGCCGCTTTTGAGAAATAACCTTGGTGAACTTTATCCGTATCAGCAACAATGGCTTGCGGATCACCCTGACAAAAAGCTGTACATCAATACAAAGGACGACAGCGGCAGATCGGTTTCATATATGTGGACTGATCATGACGGTGACGGTAATGCGGTTGATAATAAGGAGTTTTTGGCTGATTACTGGCGTGACAGTGTAAAGACAAACGGCAGTTACGAAAATATCTATACACTTGGTATGCGTGGTGTTCATGACGGTTCATTCTCAACAAATATGGACACAACAACCGCATTAAACGAAATTATTGCAACACAAAGAAAAATTCTTGAAGAAGAACTTTGCACAGACGGTCGTAAAATCGAGGATATACCTCAAATATTCATTCCGTATAAAGACGTACAAGCGATATACAACACAGGAGCGTTAAAAATTCCTGATGATGTAACAATTATGTGGACAGATGACAACTACGGATATGTACGTCAAAATGCGGACGATGCGGAACGTGCAAGAGCGGGTAAAACAGGTATCTACTATCATATTTCTTATTACGGTTATCCTACGAGTTATCTGTGGCTTTCAAGCACACAGCCGGGACTTATTCGTGAAGAACTTAAAAAGTCATATGACATGGGTGCAAATAAGGTTTGGATATTAAACGTAGGTGACTTGAAACCGGCTGAAAAAGAAATTGAATACTTTGCCGATTTGGCTAAAAACGTATGGTCAACATCAAATACAGAAATATCTTCAATATATGAGCAGAACGCAAAACGTGATTTTAATATGAATGAAACGGACGCAAAAGAATATGCTGATATAATGGATAAGTATTATGAAATTGCAAACGCAAAGCGACCTGAATTTTTAAGAACAGGTGATTTCTCGATGACTGCATACGGTGATGAGGGTGAAAGATATATAAACGAATATAAAGATATTTGTGCAAGAGCGGAAAAGCTATACGAAAAACTTCCGACAGATAAGCAAGCGTCATTCTTTGAACTTGCATTGTACCCTATACGTACCGCAACAAATATGGCTATCGACTATGTACAGACCGACAGAGCAAATCTGTATGTAAGCCAAAACAGAGGTGCGGCGGCTAATAAGTATGCTGAAGAAGCTGATAATGCGGTTAAGCAAATCAATACGGATATGGCTTATTACAACTCTATGCTGGACGGCAAGTGGAATAACATTATGAATAACAATCCGTCAAAATTGCAAGGTTGTGACGCACATATAACTACAGAACTTAACGCACCGAAAGTATCAGCGCTTGATTATACCGAACTTGCGGTAATGACCGATTCGCAGATGGATTATTCGGATAATCCGACTATGACAGTTTCAACTTATGATACATATGATAAATTTATTGACGTAATTAACAAAGGTTACGGCGGACTTGACTATGAAATTACGTCAGACTCAAATGCACTTGTATTTGACAAGACAAGCGGAAAGTCATACGGCAGTGACAGAGTGCATATAAGCGTTGATAAATCAAAGGCGGCAGACGGAGTAAGCAATGCAACGGTTACCGTTGAGCAAAAAATAGGTGATAATGTTGTTGATACAAAGCAGATTGCCGTAACAATCGAAAATCCGACAGAACAAATTTCTGAAAAAACATATGTTGAGGCAGGCGGAGTTGTTTCGATAGAATCTGAACACTACACAGATAAATTTGATGTAAACGGCTATGAATGGAAAGAAGAGAAAGACTTCGGCAGAAGCGGAAACACAATGAAAGCTTATCCTGAAACAGCCTCTAATGCAAAGGAAAGTAATTTGACCAATTCAGCGGCATATATGGAGTACAAGGTTTACTTCACAAATGCAGGTTCATACACATTGGACGTTTATCGTATGCCTACTCTCAATGAACGCGGAACTATGCGTTTGGCGGTAGCGACAGATGACGGTACTCCTATCGTGTTAAGCGGGACTAATAAATACAGCGGAAGCAGGAGCAAGACGGACGCATGGTCAAAAGGCGTATTGTGCAACAGTGAAAAGCTTACAACAAAGATTAATGTTTCTGAGGCGGGGTATCATACTGTAAGAGTGTACAATGTGTCAACAGGCGTAGTCATAGACAAAATGGTGCTTTCTAAGAATAATATAAATTCGTATTTCGGCGCACCTGAAAGCTACAACACAACATATAACACAACAAAAGAAACATCAACCGTAACGGAAGATACGGAAGTCAGCGGTATTGACAAGACATATGAGCCAAAGGCAGTTGTAGGTAATGTGTCAGTGGAAAATAATACTGTAAAGACTGTTGATTTAATCGGCTTAACCGAAAATACACAAAATGCGGTTGTATTTACTGTCGGCTATGATAAGGACGGCAATGCGGTATCAACAGCTATGAATAAAGCTGAAATAAACGGCAAAACAACGGTAAATGTCAATTTGGCTTTGGCAGATAATACAACGGCATATGCGATATATGTAGTAGATAATTTAACCGATATGCAGCCGATTGCACCGTTTAAAACGTTCGGTAAGATTAAGTCAGAGGCAGAGGACAACTATATAACTCTAAAAACAGATTTCAGTTCTTTATACGGTAAAAAGTCTGTTGTATTGGCAGCTGATTGCGAAATATCGGAGGATATTACGGCGGATAATATTAAGTATGTATACGGCGAAATACTTGACAGTGACAGCTACAAATACATTCCGTGGAACGAAGAAGAAGGAAAATACTATATTCGTGTCGGAGTGGATAAGGACAGTACTTATGATGAAACAAAGAATACTGTAAAAAATATAACTCCTGATACTCAAGGCGAAGAAACACAGGTAAGCAAGTGGACATTTGATACCGACTTAAACGATACTAACGGTGCAAATGCGTTTACATTGATAGGTGATACGGTAAACAATAACGGTCAGATTTTGATGAACAATTCAACAAAAGGTACTTCAACGGGAAGTGCGTCAATGCAGTATGCAAACCCTGTAGTAACTTCACAAGGCGAAAAATTGACGGTTGAATTTGATATTACATTCGGTAAGCACAGCGGTAAAACAATGTCATACAGCCTTACAGACGCAAACGGTAAAGCAATCGTATCAACACAAATTTGTGCATATGATTTATCCGGTAACACGAATGTTAAAATAGGCGGTAATGATGTTCTTGATGATTATTCAAAATTGTCGGCGGCAATATCAAGAGGAAATAACAGCTCATCATCAAATAAACCGACTCACTTTAAAAATGTAATTGATTTCGGTTCAAATAAGGCATATGTAACCGTATCATATGACGGCGGACAGACTGCTGAATTTACAGGAAAAATCGGCGACAGCACAGGAAGTCTTGGCGGTATAAATTTCAGCTCAAGTCATGGATATGCCGACAGATCGTGTATTGTTGATAATGTAAGCATCGGTAAAGTCAGCGGACCGCAGTATAAAATTACATTCGGTGCGGTTGATTCGAAGAGTGAGGAAAGTGTTGACGCGAATATTGTTGTTAAAGACGGTATAAGCGGTGCAGTGCTTACACCTAATTTAAACGGTGAATATTTGCTTTGCGAGGGTGATTATTTAATCAGTGCAACAGCAGACGGCTACCGTGACGCAGGACAAAAACTTGAACTTTCACAGGCAACCGAATCGAAAAATATCACTGTATCAATGGTTTCTGTAACGGATTTAACAAAGGCTCATATTGCGATTAAATTTAAAGACAATCAAGGTAATGATATTATGGAAAGCGTAACGGAAACGGGCGATTTCTATGTCGGAGATAAGTATACCGTTTCGGCTGATTACTGTAAAGACCAAGTTGTTAAACGTGACGGTAAGGTGTACACATATAAGTATAACGCCGAAAAGTCGGTATATACTGCAGATAAACTTGAGGAGAATAGCGTATTTACTCTTGTATATGATGTAGGCGGCGAATATGATTTCTATGCTGATTTTGAAAATTATACTATTGATGACAGTGTGTTGACATACGGCGGCGGAAGTCCTAAATTGACTGTTGCAAAGGATAATGAAAACAGTTATTTAAGCTATGCGTCAACGGGTTCAACGGTAGGAGTATGGCAGAAACTTGATACTATAGATTGTACAAATAAAACGGTTACGGTAAATGCCGATATTAAATTTGCACCAAAGGGAACGGCGGGTAACAGTCAATTCTCAATCGGCGATACATCTCCGAAATTTGACAGTAACAACGTGAATTACGGCTTTGTAAACAAAAGTAAAAAATATGACGGACATATAATTGCGTTTGAATACAATTCCGGAAGTACATTGCTTGTAAACGGTCAAACAGTGTCAAGCGATTTTGTCGGTTCATGGATACACCTAAATGCTGAAATTAATTTCGCTACAAAGAAGATTAATGTGACTTTGAAAAATGATAACGACATAACAGCCGAACTTAATGATTTGGATTTCTACAGTTCAAATGATATAACGGAAATAGGCTCATTCTACCTTAGAGCCGCAAAGTCTAACGGAACGGTAGGTCTTGATAATCTTACAATGGTTTGTGAATAAAATGGTTATAACATAAAATCAGGTCGGTACAATACCGACCTGATTTTATATATTTGAGTGCTTTTTCTTAAATTGTTCGGGGGACATATCGGTGTATTTCTTAAACACACGATAAAAAGTGGTATAGTCACTGAAACCGCATTTATAAAAAATATTCATTGCATTTTCGCCTACAAGCAACAGATTTTTTGCCATCATAACGCGACGCATATTTATATAAACGGATATTGTAAGACCTGTTTCGCTTTTAAAAAGACGGCTGATATATGCCTTATTTAAAAACATATGTTCCGCAATATCATCAATATTCAAATTGTGTGTGAAATTTTGTTCAATGTAGTTTTGGATTTCTTTGATATGCTTGTTTTTAGAGGAAGTGTCGTTTACAAGAAATTCTTTTTTAAGAATTTCACTAAGCTTCACGACAAGTTGTGCGGCATATGTGGAAACCATAAAATCAGTATCATCTGTTGGATTTGCCGAGTAATGTTCAACGCCTTTGAAAATATCTCCGAGATTGTATTTATTGAATATTTCGGACGGTATTCTGTTGTTTGTTCCGAATTTTCGGGCATTTAAAGTGTCTAAAATATGAGGATTCATTGATGAAACAAAGCTGCTGTGTATCTGCAAAAACTGACGATGATAAACGCTGTTTTTCGGAAAAGTAATAAAGTGAAATTCGTTTGGATTGGTGATTAATAAATCGCCCGAAGAAATTTTGTATTCCGTTCCTTCAACGTTGTAAAGCGCATTGCCTTCAATCAGTTGCAAAAATTCATAATATATGTGCATATGATTGCCGAGAATTGGTCCTTCGGACATACCTGTTCTGTAAGTATATGTATAAGATTTGTCATACATAACGCGTCGTATCGTCTTTTCCAATCAAACTCACCTCAAAATAATTTTAGCATAATTTTTGTGTGCGGTCAATTCAAAAATGAGTTGCGTTTGTATGAAAATGTGATATAATAAATGTTAAGCAAGATTTGTAAGATTTAAGCTGAATTAAAGCAAAATATATGTGGCTCAAATTCTGTTTTGAGTATATAATAAGAATATAAAATAATACTGTGAGGTAATGGTAATGAAAAAGTTTATGGACGATAATTTTATGTTGAATAATGAAACGGCGGCAAAGCTGTTTAATGACTATGCAAAGGATATGCCGATTTTTGATTATCACTGTCATTTAAGCCCTCAAATGATGTATGAGGACAAGCCGTTTGAAAATATTACTCAGATTTTCTTGGACGGTGACCATTATAAGTGGAGATATATGCGTTCAAACGGTATTGACGAGAGTTACATAACCGGTGACAAGAGCGACTATGATAAATTTAAAGCGTTCTGTGGTTGCCTGCAGTATGCGATAGGCAATCCACTTTATCATTGGACACACCTTGAATTAAAGAGATATTTTAATGTTGATGAAGTTGTCACGGCGGAAAATTGCGATACAATATGGGAAAAGTGCAACAAGGTTATAAAAGAAACAAAAATGAGCCCGTCAACACTTATAAATCAATCAAATGTTGCGGTACTTTGCACAACCGATGACCCTATTGATTCGCTTGAATATCACAAATTAATTGCCGAAAAGGGACATATAAAAGCAAAAGTTCTACCTGCGTTTAGACCTGACAGATTAATCAATATTGAAAAGACCGATTTTACGGATTATATCAAAGCACTTGGAAACGTATGCGGTATGAACATAAAAAATTATGACGAACTTATAACTGCAGTCAATGAAAGAATTGATTATTTTCATAATGCAGGTTGTCGTATAAGTGACCATGCTCTTGACGGTGTACCGTTTAACAGAGATTATAGTGCAGACGATGTTTTTGTAAAGAAAATGAACGGTGAAAATTTAAGTGCCGATGAAATAAATGCATTTAAGTGCGAAACACTTATAAGACTTGCGAAAAAGTACAGTGAACTTGATTGGGCAATGCAGTTACATATCGGTGCTTTGAGAAACAATAATTCTGCTATGTTCAAAAAACTCGGCGCAGATGTCGGTTTTGACTCAATCGCAGATTATGAAATTGCGGCAGACCTTTCGGCTTTGCTTGACGCAATGGAATGTAACAACGGACTGCCGAAAACGATTCTTTATACATTAAATCCAAAGGATAATTATGTTCTTGCGACAATGCTCGGTAACTTCCAATCAGCCGAAACGGCAGGAAAAATGCAGTTTGGTTCGGCATGGTGGTTTAATGACCAACGTGACGGAATGGTTGAACAAATGAAAGCACTTGCGAATTTGGGTGCATTGAATAAGTTTGTAGGTATGCTTACTGATTCGAGAAGTTTTCTTTCATACACACGTCACGAATATTTCAGACGTATTCTTTGCAATATGCTTGGTGAGTGGGTTGAAAACGGCGAATTTCCGGATGATTTTGATACACTTGGAAAGATAGTTGAGGATATTTGTTTTAACAATGCAAAAAGATATTTTAATGTTGAAATGTAATTTTAAACGGAGTCTGTCAACAAAATGTCAACAGCTCCAAAAATCACATCTTGCGATGTAATTTTTGAATATTTTTAAAGCAGACAAAACCATGGCGGTTTTGTCTGTTTTTATGAGAGAAAGTTATTAATTTAACGGTCTTTAGCTATTAAAAAGTATTGAAAATGTAATAAATATGTGATATAATTATAGTAAATTGATATTACTATAATTAAGTGAGGGAAGAGTATGAGAACTTTTAATACAACAAACATTCCTATGACTGACAGAATTAAAAAGCTAAAGGAAGAATTGTATCGCAAAATGCCTGAAATCGAGGTAGACAGAGCGGTACTTATTACGGAAAGTTATCAGCAGACTGAACAACTTCCGACTGTAAAGAGAAGAGCTTTGGCTTTTGAACATATACTTAACAATATTCCTATTACAATCAGAGATAACGAACTTATTGTCGGAAGTTCGACAAAAGCACCGAGGAGCTGTCAGGTGTTCCCTGAGTTTTCGTATGAATGGCTTGAAAGCGAGCTTGATACTATCGAATTTCGTGAGGCGGATCCATTCCATATTTCAGAGGAAAACAAGGCTGTACTTAGAAAGATTTTTCCTTATTGGAAGAACAAGACAAACAGCGATTTAGCACTTTCATATATGGCGCCTGAGGCTGCTGCGGCGATTGAACACAACATTTTCACACCGGGTAACTATTTCTATAACGGTATCGGACACGTTACAGTTGACTACGGTAAAGTTATGAGAATAGGTTACAAGGGGATTATTGCGGAAGTTCAGGAAGAATTGAATAAGTGCAACGTGTATGATGCTGATTATGCCAAAAGACACGAATTTCTTGAATCAATTATAATTTCGTGTAACGCGGTTATAAATTACGCAAGACGTTACGCAAATCTTGCTTATGAAATGGCTCAAAAGTGTACAAATCCGACAAGAAAACAAGAATTGCTTGTAATTGCAAACAACTGTGCAAACGTGCCTGAAAATCCTGCAAGAAACTTCTATGAGGCTTGTCAGACATTTTGGTTTATACAGATGTTACTTCAAATTGAATCAAGCGGTCACTCAATTTCTGCCGGACGTTTTGACCAATATTTGTATCCGTATTATAAGAACAGCATTGACAACGGTTCGCTTACACGCGAATTTGCACAGGAAATACTTGACTGTATTTGGGTTAAGTTTAACGACCTTAATAAAGCAAGGGATGAGGCATCGTCATACGGCTTTGCCGGATACAGCTTGTTCCAAAATTTAACGGCGGGCGGACAAAACGCTGAAGGAATTGACGCAACAAATGACTTGTCATTCCTATGTATTCAAGCGTCAATGCACACTCAATTACCTGCTCCGTCATTCTCGGTCAGAATATGGAACGGCACGCCAAATGAATTTTTGATTAAATGTGCAGAGCTTACAAGAACGGGTGTAGGCTTGCCTGCGTACTACAACGATGAAGTCATCATTCCTGCACTTATGAGCAGAGGTGTTACTCTTGCAGATGCAAGGGAATACGGCATTATCGGTTGTGTTGAACCGCAGAAACCGTTTAAGACAGACGGTTGGCATGACGCGGCATTCTTTAATATGTGTCGTCCGCTTGAACTTGTGTTCTCAAACGGTGTTGATAAGGGTGCTCAAATCAGTATCAAGACAGGCAATGTTGAAGATATGACGACATTTGAAGAATTCTACAACGCATATAAAGCACAGGAAACTTATATGATTGGTCTTATGGTTAATGCTATTAATGCGATAGATACCGCACATTCGGAAAGAGTTCCTCTACCGTTCCTGTCATGTATGGTAGAAGATTGTGTTAAAGAGGGTAAGACTGTACAAGAGGGCGGCGCTCATTATAACTTCACAGGCCCGCAAGGCTTCGGTATTGCGAATATGGCAGACGGACTTTGGGCAGTTAAGACTCTTGTATTTGATGAAAAGAAAGTCACAATGGCAGAACTTAAAGACGCACTTATCCATAATTACGGACAAGGTTTAAGTCCTAAGGCGGCTAAAAATGCGACTCAAGAAGTTGTTATAAATCTTGCTAAAGCAGGCAAGAGCGTTAATGAAAGCCAAGTTGCCGATATTTGCAGAATGTTCCTTATAGGTGAACAGGATCCGACAAAGAGAAAGCGTTATGAAGAAATACTTGATATGATAAATGAACTTCCGAAGTACGGAAACGACATTGAAGAAATTGACATGTTAGCCCGTGATGTGGCTAATATATACGCAAAAGAACTTGAAAAACATAAAAATCCTCGCGGAGGTATGTTCCAGGCAGGATTGTATCCTGTATCGGCTAACGTTCCTCTTGGTGAGCAGACAGGTGCGACACCTGACGGCAGACTTGCCAATACACCGATTGCGGACGGTGTAGGTCCAAGACAGGGCGCTGATACAAAAGGTCCTACGGCTGCGGCAAACTCAGTTGCAAAACTTGAACATGGCAGAGCATCAAACGGTACACTTTACAATCAGAAGTTCCACCCGTCGGCATTGAGCGGAAATGCAGGACTTCAGAACTTTGCGTCATACATAAGAGCATTCTTTGACCAAAAGGGAATGCATATGCAGTTTAATGTCGTAAGTAAGGAAACACTTCTTGACGCACAAAAACATCCGGAAAATTATAAATCACTTGTAGTTCGTGTCGCAGGTTACAGTGCTTTATTTACATCACTTTCAAAGGCACTTCAGGACGATATTATCAGCAGAACAGAACAAGCATTTAACGCATAAGGAATAATTAATATGGAAAATTATATGAAAGCGAAAGGCAGAATATTTGACATACAGAAATATTCTATCCATGACGGACCCGGAATACGAACAATCATATTCCTAAAGGGTTGTGCCTTGCGTTGCAGATGGTGTTGTAATCCTGAATCGCAGGAATTTGATATACAGACCATGATGTTTGAGGGCAAAGAAAAAGTTATGGGATATGATGTGACTGTTGAAGATGTTATGCCGGCTATTTTACAGGATACATTTTATTATAACCGCAGCGGCGGCGGTGTGACTTTGTCGGGCGGTGAAGCTCTGTTGCAACCGAATTTCGGACCGCATCTTTTGCACGCTTGTAAGGATTACGGTATAAATACTGCTATCGAAACAACGGGCTTTGCACGTTGGGAGTTTATAGAAAAGTATTTGCCGTATCTTGATTATGTGCTTATGGATATTAAGCATATGAACAGTGCAAAGCACAAGGAATTTACCACTCAGCCCAATGAACTTATTCACGAAAACGCAAAAAGAATTGCGGAGTCGGGAATGGTTGATTTGACAATAAGAGTGCCTGTTATACCGACATTTAACGCAACACCGGAAGAAATTTATGACATTGCAATGTTTGCTGCAAGTTTGAAAGGTGTTAAGAAACTTCATTTACTTCCATACCACAGACTCGGACAAGGCAAATATGACGGATTGGGTAGGGAATACAAACTTGACGGAATTGATTTAATTCCTAACGAGTATATGCAAGAACTTCTTGAAGTTGCTAAAAAATCGGGACTTGAATGTCAGATAGGCGGTTAAAATGAAATTTGAAATAATGAATGAAAATCACAGAGATAAAGTGCTTGAATTATCAAAAGCATTTTATTGCAGTGATGCACTTGATCATGAAGTGCCTATGAATATTATCGAAACAAATATTGATGCGGCAATAAGCGGAGATAAAGGCTTAATTGGTTTTGTATTTTGTGAAGATAATGAGGTTGTCGGATTTTCTTACGTGACGACTTATTATGAAACTGAAGTAGGCGGTATATGCGTACAGATTATTGATTTGTATGTAAATGAAAATGCTCGTGGAAAAGGTGTGGCGACACAGTATTTTAATTATTTATTCGACAAATACAGTGGTGCAAAGCGTTTCAGACTTGAAGTTGTGAAAGATAATGTAAAAGCAATATCACTGTATAAAAAAATGGGATTTACAGACGTATCATACGGACAAATGAAAATTGATAAGATATAAAAAATAACGCTGTTTATCAGCGTTATTTTTTTGTGTTCCGGTTCAGTAATGTTATAGCAATAAAAAATGGTTGGTTCAAAATGAACCAACCATTTATAATATTCAAAATTATTCGCCTTGAGCAAGCTTAACAAGATGTGCATACTTTTCTTCTGCATTCTTCTTAGCCTTTGCAAATAGTTCCTTAGCTCTTTCAGGGTTTGAACGAGCAAGTGAATTATAACGAACTTCACCCATGATGAAGTCTTCATAATCCATTGTAGGAGCTTTTGAGTCAAGCTGGAACGGATTTTTGCCGTCCAAAGCAAGTCTTGGGTCAAATCTGAACAAGTGCCAGTAACCTGCGTCAACGGCTTTCTTTTCTTCTGTTTGAGCAATACTCATACCGCCCTTGATACCATGATTGATACATGGAGCATAAGCGATGATTAGAGAAGGACCGTGGTAGCTTTCAGCCTCAAGCAGAGCCTTAAGAAGTTGAGCTTGGTTAGCACCTTGAGCAACTTGTGCAACGTATACATAACCGTAACTCATAGCGATAGCTGCAAGGTCTTTCTTCTTAACTTCCTTACCTGCGGCAGCAAATTGAGCAATAGCACCTGTCGGTGTAGCCTTTGATGACTGACCGCCTGTATTTGAGTAAACTTCTGTATCGAATACAAGAATGTTTACATCTTCACCTGATGCAAGTACGTGGTCAACACCGCCGAAACCGATGTCATAAGCCCAACCGTCACCACCGAATATCCAGCAAGATTTCTTTGATAGATATTCTTTATCGGCAAGTACGTCCTTAGCCTCTTTAGAATTGATATTAGCAATAGCCTTTAGAAGTTCGTCAGTAGCAACCTTGTTTGCGGCAGCGTCATTCTTTGTTTCAATGAACTTGTCAACAACAGGCTTAACATCTGCATTTTCTTCAGCTATCTTTTCAAGCTTAGCGATGTTTGTATTTCTCAATGTATCTTGAGCGATGAACATACCAAGACCGTATTCGGCATTATCCTCAAATAATGAGTTAGCCCAAGCAGGACCGTGGCCGTTTACGTCTATTGTGTATGGTGTAGATGGTGAAGAACCACCCCAAATTGATGAACAACCTGTAGCATTTGCAATGTACATTCTGTCACCGAATAGCTGTGTAACAAGTTTTGCGTATGGTGTTTCACCACAACCTGCACAAGCACCTGAGAATTCAAGGTAAGGCTTTCTGAATTGGCTGCCTTTAACTGTTGAAATCTTGAACTTGTCAAGAACTTCCTGCTTTTCTGCAAGCTGAACAAGGTAATCATACTTTTCCTGTTCCTTAGCTGTTTCATCATCGAATGATGTCATAACAAGGGCAGGAGCTTTTTTGCCGGCGTTGTTTACAGGGCAAACATTAGCACAGCTTCCGCAACCTGTACAGTCATAAACTGAAATAGCCATAGCATAGTAATAGCCGTCAAGCTGCATTGCATTTTGGTATCTGATACCCTCAGGCGCATTGTCAAGTTCTTCTTTTGTAAGAATTACAGGACGGATACAAGCGTGAGGACATACATATGAACAGTTACCGCATTCGATACAAGTTTCGTTATTCCAAACAGGAACGTCGATAGCAATACCTCTCTTTTCAAATGCTGATGAACCAAGAGGAACTTCACCTGTCTGATAAGCCTCGAATGTAGAAACAGGTAATTGCATACCTCTGAATTGGTTGATAGGAACAAGTACATCGTTTACATAGTCGATTAGCTTGCCTTCACCGTCATGCTTAACTGAAAGATCTTCGCTTTGAGCGTTCTTCCAGCTTTCAGGAACTTCAACCTTAACGATTTGCTGAGCACCGGCGTCAATAGCGTCGTGATTCATCTTAACGATTGCGTCACCCTTCTTTGAATATGATGCAGTTGCGGCGTCCTTCATATACTTAATAGCGTCTTCTTCAGGAAGAATCTTTGAAAGTTTAAAGAATGCTGATTGAAGAACAGTATTAATTCTGTTGCCAAGACCGATTTCTTTACCAATCTTAACACCGTCGATTGTATAGAATTGAATATTGTTGTCAGCGATATACTTCTTAACCTGACCAGGAAGATGTTCTTCAAGTTCTTCTGCATTCCATGAACAGTTAAGTAGGAATACACCGCCCGGCTTAACGTCCTCAACCATATTGTATTGTCTGATATATGATGCCTTGTGACAAGCAACAAAGTCAGCCTTGTTGATTAGATATGTTGAAGTAATCTTAGCATTACCGAAACGTAAGTGAGATACTGTAAGACCGCCTGACTTCTTAGAGTCATAGTCAAAGTAAGCTTGTACGTTCATATCTGTGTGGTCACCGATAATCTTAACAGAGTTCTTGTTAGCACCGACTGTACCGTCTGCACCAAGACCCCAGAACTTACAGCTTGTGATACCTGCCGGAGTTGTGTCAGGGTTTTCATCAAGAGCAAGTGATAGGTTAGTAACATCATCGTTGATACCGATTGTAAATCTCTTCTTTTCTGTGTTTTTGAATACGGCGATGATTTGAGCAGGAGTTGTATCCTTTGAACCAAGACCGTAACGACCTGTGTATACAGGAACATTAGCAAATTCTGTGTCACGAAGTGCCGCAACAACATCAAGATATAGAGGTTCACCGATTGAACCCGGTTCTTTTGTTCTGTCAAGAACAGAAATCTTCTTAACTGTTGAAGGAATAGCTGCAACCAAGTGCTTAACACTGAAAGGTCTGTAAAGTCTAACCTTAACAAGACCAACCTTGCGGCCGTTTGCGTTTAGGTAATCAACAGTTTCCGAGATTGTATCACAGACACTGCCCATAGCGATAATAACTTCATCAGCGTCTTCTGCACCGTAGTAGTTGAATAGCTTATAATCGCTGCCGATTTTTTCGTTTACTTTATTCATGTATTCTTCAACAACTTCAGGAATTGCATCGTAAGCTTTGTTAGAAGCCTCTTTAGCCTGGAAGAATACGTCAGGGTTTTGAGCTGTACCTCTCTGAGCAGGGTGTTCAGGATTTAGTGACTTACGTCTGAAGTTGTTTAGTGCATCCCAATCAAGCATATCTGCAAGATCTGCATAATCCCAACAAGCCACCTTTTGATATTCGTGAGAAGTTCTGAAACCGTCAAAGAAATGAATGAACGGAATTTTACCCTTTATTGTTGATAGGTGAGCAACTGCACCAAGGTCCATTGCTTCTTGCGGATTAGTTGACGCAAGCATAGCAAAACCTGTCTGACGACAAGCCATAACGTCCTGATGATCGCCGAATATTGAAAGTGCATGTGATGCCAAAGCTCTTGCCGATACGTTAAATACGCAAGGAAGTTGTTCACCTGCAATCTTGTACATATTAGGAATCATAAGTAAAAGACCTTGTGATGCTGTATAAGTTGTTGTAAGAGCACCTGCTGTAAGTGAACCGTGAACTGCACCTGCGGCACCGGCCTCAGACTGCATTTCAACCACTCTTACAGTACGTCCGAAAATGTTTTTCTGTCCGGCAGCTGACCATTTGTCGGTTACTTCTGCCATTGTAGATGATGGTGTGATAGGATAGATAGCGGCAACATCTGTAAACGCATATGATGCGTAAGCTGCTGCATTGTTACCATCCATGGTTTTCATTTTTCTAGCCATCGGAATTAATTCCTCCTCTTTTTTCTCTTATTAAAGAGAGAAAACTCCCTTTAATGTGTATTAGTTATATATACATACATATATAATATCACTTTTGAAACTCAAAATCAAGGGCGGAACACAATATTTTGTGTTAAATATGAATATTTTTCTAAAAACAGGGGAGTATATAGTTTTTTGAGCCTGTCGACATTCTGTCGTCAGCTCCAAAAATCACATCATAGATGTAATTTTTGAGTATTTTTTCAGAGAAGAAATCGTAAAGTTCCTCCAAAGTCGAAACTTTAGATTTTAAGCCATTTCTGCCGCGCATGTCGCCAGAAATGATTTTTAATGAGGTTAGCACCTCAAACTCCCAAAAATAAAGTAGACAAAACCATAACGGTTTTGTCTACATTTTCAAACGAAGTCTTTTTTCTTTTTCGATAAAACTGTTAAACAGATAATAGCATTTATCGGACATTTGCGTAAGTTTCTTTGTGGAAATATCTTTTCCGTTCTTTAAACGTTTTTTGACGGCACGATCAAAACGGTATTTATAAAAATCAACATACAGTGAAAAAAGGAAAAGATGTATTGAATTAAACAGTATTTTCATATAATACCTCCCGAAGTTAATAGTTATAGTATTTTCAAAATTAAATAAGTTAACCATGTAATATTTGCGTTGAAGTACAGAAATTGGCTTACCTATCGAAAGGTAAATGCTTGTAATATTACTGTAATAAAGCGGTAATGGACGTGTAATTGAAAAAATAGATATAGGGTGCTATAATTAGAAAACAGTCAGTCAAACACAATATATTGTGGTTTGAAATGAGTAGGATACGATATTTGAGGGAGTAATTTAGTTATGAAAGTAGTAAAAAAGGACAATACAAAAGAGCCTTTTAACGTGCAAAAGGTCGTTATTGCGGTAAATAAATCAGCCTTTCGTGCATTGGTAAAATTTACGGATGAGGAGATTGACTTTATATGCCGTTTCGTTCAGGACGAGGCGAGAAAAATGGGTAAGGAAGAAATTGAAATCTCCGAAATGCACAACATTGTAGAGGGAGCACTTGAAAGAGTTAATCCGAAAGTTGCGAAAAGTTATCGTGATTACAGAAATTACAAACAGGACTTCGTACAAATGCTTGATGAAGTTTATAAGAAAAGTCAGTCGATTATGTACATCGGTGATAAGGAAAATTCAAATACTGACAGTGCGCTTGTTTCGACAAAGAGAAGTCTTATATTCAATCAGCTTAACAAAGAGCTTTACAAGAAGTTTTTCCTTACAACAGAAGAACTTCAGGCGTGTCGTGACGGATATATTTACATACACGATATGTCGGCAAGACGTGATACAATGAACTGCTGTCTTTTTGATGTGCAAAGCGTTTTGCAGGGCGGCTTTGAAATGGGTAATCTTTGGTATAACGAACCGAAAACTCTTGACGTTGCATTTGATGTTATAGGCGATATTGTTTTGTCTGCGGCAAGTCAGCAGTACGGAGGCTTTACAGTTCCGTCGGCAGACCTTATTTTAGAGCCGTATGCGGAAAAGTCATATAAATATTATATAGAAAAATATAAGAATATCGGACTTGACGAAGAAAAATCAAAAGAAATCGCAATACAAGATATTCAAAGAGATTTTGAACAGGGTTTCCAAGGTTGGGAATATAAATTTAATTCGGTATCGTCGAGCCGCGGCGATTATCCGTTTATAACCGTTACTATCGGTACGGGTACCGGACGTTTCGCGAAGATGGCGTCAAAGACTATGCTTGAAGTCAGAAAGAACGGACAAGGCAAAAAGGGACATAAAAAGCCTGTTTTGTTCCCTAAAGTAGTGTTCTTGTATGATGAAAAACTTCACGGTGAGGGCGGCCCTTTGGAAGATGTTTTTGAGGCGGGAATTGATTGTTCTTCAAAGACAATGTACCCCGATTGGCTAAGCCTTTCGGGTGAGGGATATATTGCGTCAATGTATAAAAAATACGGTAAAATCGTTTCACCTATGGGCTGTCGTGCGTTCTTGTCACCTTGGTACGAAAAGGGCGGTATGAAACCGGCTGATGAAAATGACGTGCCTGTATTTGTAGGAAGATTTAATATAGGTGCTGTGTCGCTTCATTTACCTATGATTTTGGCAAAGGCTCAACAGGAAAATAAACCGTTTTTTGACGTGCTTGATTATTACTTAAACCTAATCAGACAACTTCACTTGCGTACATATGACTATCTTGGCGAAATGCGTGCGTCTACAAATCCGCTTGCATATTGTGAGGGCGGTTTCTACGGCGGTCATCTTGGAATACATGATAAAATAAAGCCTATTTTAAAGACTGCAACAGCGTCATTCGGTATTACGGCACTTAATGAATTGCAACAGCTTTATAATAAGCGTTCACTTGTTGAAGACGGTGAATTTGCAATCAGAACACTTGAACATATTAATGACAAAGTAAATCAATTCAAGGCTGAGGACGGAAAACTTTATGCCATATACGGTACACCTGCCGAGTCACTTTGCGGACTTCAGGTTACACAATTCAGAAAGAAGTACGGCGTAATCGAAAACGTATCCGACAGAGAATATGTCTCAAACAGTTTCCATTGTCATGTTACGGAGGATATTACTCCGATTCAAAAACAAGACCTTGAAAAACGTTTCTGGGAGCTTTCAAACGGCGGTAAAATTCAGTATGTAAAATACCCTATAAGCTATAACAGAGAGGCTATAAAAACTCTTGTAAGACGTGCAATGGATATGGGATTTTATGAGGGTGTAAACTTGTCGCTTGCGTATTGTGACGACTGCGGATATGAAGAACTTGAAATGGACGTGTGCCCGAAGTGCGGAAGTAAAAATCTTACTAAAATCGAAAGAATGAACGGTTACTTGTCATATTCGAGAGTTAAGGGCGATACAAGACTTAACAATGCAAAAATGGCAGAAATCGCAGAAAGGAAAAGTATGTAATGCGTTATCATAATATAACAAAAGATGATATGCTTAACGGTGACGGACTGCGTGTTGTACTGTGGGTTGCCGGTTGCGAACATCATTGTCCGAATTGTCAAAATCCCGTAACGTGGGATATAAACGGCGGTTTGGAATTTGATGAGGCTGCAAAGAAAGAGATTTTTGATGAACTTGAAAAAAATTATGTTTCCGGTATAACATTCAGCGGCGGAGATCCTCTTCATACACAAAATCGAAAAGACGTTGGAGCACTTATTGAAGAAATTAAAGAAAAATTCTCGAATAAAACCATTTGGATTTACAGCGGTTATGATTGGCAGGACGTAAAAGATTTGCCGTGTATGAAATATGTTGACGTAATGGTGGACGGCGAATTTGTGGACGGTCTGAAAGATAATAAGCTTTTGTGGCGGGGAAGTACAAACCAAAAAGTTATAGACGTACAGAAAAGCCTTGAAATAGATAAGGTTGTTCTTGCGGTTAAGTAAAGGAGTTAATTTATGCAGAGAGTAGCTAAATTTGAAAAAGTCAGCTTTGAACAATTCAAAAAAGACTGGGCAGACACATTTTATGTGACAGATGGTATAGAAAAGATATACGAAGATATAAAGCTTCCGAAAAGAGCAACGGCAGGTTCGGCAGGTTATGATTTTTATGCACCGATGGCTTTTGAATTAAAGCCTGGAGAAACTATAAAAATACCGACAGGTATCAGAGTTAAAATCAATGACGGCTGGGTACTGAAACTTTATCCGAGAAGCGGTTTGGGATTTAAGTTCAGAGTGCAGATGAACAATACCGTCGGAATTATCGACAGTGATTATTATAACAGCGATAATGAGGGACATATATTCTGCAAAATCACAAACGACACAAACGAAGACAAAACCGTTTCTGTAAATAAAGGTACAGGATTTTGTCAGGGAATATTTGTAGAATACGGAATTACTTTTGATGATGATGTTACCGACGAAAGAAACGGCGGTTTCGGAAGTACGGGAATGTAAAAAAATGAGTTCCATGTGAACTCATTTTTTAGTTTATATCTATATGTTTTCTGTATTCATTAGGACTCATATGTACGATATGTCGAAATGTTTTACAAAAATATGTTGATGAATTATAACCGCATGCGGTAGCTATATCTGTTATGCTGTGTTTACTGTTTCTAAGAAGTTCACAGGCATTGTTTATACGCACTGTATTCAGATAATCCGAAACGGTTATGTTCATTTCTTGTTTAAACAGCTTACATAAATGCGGTTTTGAAATATGAACGGCGTCTGAAATATCGTCAAGGTTTTGAACTGTCTGATAATTCTTGTTTATGTATTCGAGAATTAAATCTATAGTTCTGTGTTTTTCTGAAACTTTTTTCTTTTCCGTATTTTTATAGCTTGAAAGAATGGTGAGCAGTTCGCAAATGTGAATATATGAGTAATTCGGATTTTGTTCCATACGTTGTATTATTTCTATTACAGAACTGAATTGTGCGGAATCCAAATGTATTTTCTGATTGTTAAACATATTGAGCAAGTTTTGGTATGCATCAGGCAACATATATTGTGAAAGATAATGTTCGGTAAAATGAAGAGCATATCTTTCGTGTTCCGTACCGCCGTTGTTTTTATGGAGATCATCCGGCTTTAACAGAACAATTTCGTTTTTTGATACTGAAATAAGTTTGTCATCGGCAAGCAATGTTGTAGAACCTCTCAAAATGATAAATATTTCATATGAATGGTGATAGTGCAAATTAGATTGCCTGTCACCCTTTTTTCGTGTTTGACGATTGAGGTAAAACCAATCGTTTAAGGGATTATATCCGTTTGCCATATGTGACCGCTCCTTATCTGTTATAACGAGTACATAATATAACAGAAATTCGGTGATGTCAATACAGTATAAATCAAAAATAAAACCGATTGACAACAAGAAATAAATGTGATAAATTATACACAAGGGATATTTATGAAAAACTAATGTATGTGAAAAAACATATAAAGGAAGATGAATATGAAATTAAGAATTTTAGACAAAAATAATAATGAATTGTTTGTAAAACAAGGCTTGAAAATTGACTGTACATATGAGAGCGAATATTCTGCAGGAGATAAAATTTATATTTCGGCAAATAACTGTTATTTCTTCAAAATACAGCTTGACAGTGCATTAAAAGAAACAGTTGTATATGCTCCGTCGGGTAGTTTTGAATATCAAATTCCGACAGAATTGTTGGAACGTATATATGAAGAAGGTGCTTTTGCGGGAACGGAGCACAGAATCCGTGTATCGGAGGCTACTGACGAAGAAGCTTACGGCGAGAGGAATATTTCACTTAATCCATATGACTTGCAAGGTCAAAAAAGATGTTATCCGCACGCATATGCGAATTATGTAACACGCGGTGAGCCTTGCTTTTTTGAAAGAAATGCGATTGACGGCGTACTTGAAAATAAGGGGCACGGAAATTTTCCGTATCATTCTTGGGCAGGCGGTGCAAGAGATGATTTGGAGTATTATGTTGATTTCGGTACAGAAGTTGAAGTTGAAAAATTAGTATTTTATTTAAGAGCTGATTTTCCGCACGATACATATTGGAAGAATATTGATATAGAATTTTCGGACGGTGAAATCGTTACCGCAAACTTCGAGGGGATTGCAGACGGTCAGGAAGTTGTATTAAAAGAGAAAAAAATTACAAGAACAATTCACCTTACAAATTTCATACAAGCGGTATTCCCGCTTTCATGGGCGGCATTGTCGCAAATTGAGGTGTACGGCAGATACATAAAGGAAGATTTGAACAAAATTGAAATAAGAAGTGCCTCAAATCCAAAAGATGTAAAAAATTACACAACCGAACGTTTAAGAGAAGAATTTCATATTGCAAAACTTTTCACAAAAGACAATATCAGAATGGTATACAGCCATATAGACAGAATTATCACCGCGGGAATTATGCCTGTTTACAGTGAATTGAAACTTGAGGCAGGCAAGGAGCTTGCGGCGGATTATTTCCTTCAAAGACGTGAAATGGGTTGTATTAATATCGGCGGAAAAGGTATAATTACCGTTGACGGAACGGAGTATGAAATGAATCCGCGTGACGGTATTTATATCGGTATGGGCAATAAGGATATTTCGTTTAAGTGCGTTGATATTGAAAATCCGCCTAAGTTTTATGTTTCGTCGTGTCCGGCACATACATCGTATCCTGTTGTGAAAATAGATATTACGAAGACTAAGAAAGTTCCTTGCGGCAGTAAAGAGGATTGCAATAAGCGAGTGATAAACCAATATATTCACCCTGAAGTTATGCAAAGCTGTCAGCTTGCAATGGGACTTACAATGCTTGATGTCGGTTCAAACTGGAACACAATGCCGTGTCACACGCATGACAGACGTATGGAAGTTTATTTGTATCTTGATATGGACGAAAACGACGCAGTATTTCATATGATGGGTGAACCTGATGAAACACGTCATATCATTATGCACAATGAAGAGGCGGTTATTTCGCCGAGTTGGTCGATACATACCGGTGTCGGTACGAAAAATTACTCATTCATTTGGGCAATGTGCGGTGAAAATCAAGAATTTGACGATATGGACTTTATTGAAACAAAGAATTTGAAATAATTTACAAAAAGTCGAATGTAAAGTTACATTCGGCTTTTTTTATTGACTTTTACAATTTGAATTGATACAATTAAATAAATAAAGGAAAGAGGGAAAATAAAGTGAAGAAAATATTATGTTTCGGTGATTCAAATACATGGGGGCATAACCCCGTAGACTGTTCTCAGCTTGAAAAACCATGGACAGTTTGGTTAAAGGATATTGTGCCTGAATATGAAATAGTATCTGACGGAGTGTGCGGCAGAGCAACAACTCATTATTTGGAAAATGAAGATAAAACAAACGGTTTAAAAGATTTCAGAGAAAGATATTTAAGCGGTGAAAATGATTTTGATTTGATTATTATAATGCTCGGTACAAATGATGTGCTTAACAATATAGATTTTTCAAATCAAAAGACAGCCGATGTGCTTAAAATATATGTAGAAGAATGCAGAGCAAAGTTTGGCAAGGACAAGCCGAAAATATTGCTTGTATCGCCGATTTTGATAAATGATAATTGTTTGACACATCCTATATTCAAGGAGTTGTACAGTGAAAAATCAATCGAAAAATCAACGCACTTTGCGGAATATATATCAAAACTTGCTGATGAAGAAGATACATATTTTATGAATGCGGCGGATTATGCAAAAGCGTCCGATATTGACGGAATACATATGGTTCCGGAGGAACATAAAAAACTTGCAAATGCGTTTGCGGATAAAATTAAAGAAATATTGTCATAAGGTGAAATAAATGCTTAGAATTTCAGATATAAAATTAGGAACAGATGATACAGAATCAGATTTAAGAAAGAAAGTTTTAAAACTTTTGGGCGTGAAGAATGTTAAATCTTTTGAAATATCAAAAAAGTCAATAGACGCACGAAAAAAGCCTGATATACATTATGTATATTCGGTCGATGTTGAAACCGATAACGAAGAATATTATGCGAAGAAAATAAAAAACTCACAAATTGTAAAGAAGAAAACTTATGAATTTCCGAAGTGCGGTAAAATTGACAAGCCTGTCGTGATAGTAGGCACAGGACCTGCGGGACTTATGTGCGGACTTACTTTGGCACAAAACGGATATAAGGTAATACTTCTTGAACGCGGAAAGTGCGTAGAAGAAAGAATGAAAGACGTTGAGGCATTTTGGGAGGCAGGCTTTTTAAATCCCGAATCAAATGTACAGTTCGGCGAAGGCGGTGCGGGAACTTTTTCTGACGGAAAACTTACAACGGGTATAAAAGATTTTCGTATAAGAAAGGTGCTTGAAGAATTTCATAAGCACGGTGCACCGAAAGAAATATTATATTATTCAAAACCGCACGTCGGAACCGATAATCTTTCTAAAATGGTTGCGTCAATAAGAAGTGAAATTCGTAAACTCGGCGGTGAAGTCAGATTTTCCAATAAACTTGTCAATGTAAAAACCGACAACGGTGAAATATGCGGTGCGGTTGTTGAAAGTGACAGCGGTGAATATGTGATTGAAACAAATAATATTGTGCTTGCAATCGGTCACAGTGCAAGAGATACTTTTCTTATGCTCCAAAATCGCAATATAGCAATGGAGCAAAAGAGTTTTTCAGTCGGTGCGAGAATAGAACATTCTCAAGAAATGATAAATAAAAGCCAGTACGGTAAAGCGTATAAAAAACTTCCGGCGGCGGATTATAAAATGGCGGTACATCTTGAAAGCGGCAGAGGTGTGTATACATTCTGTATGTGTCCGGGAGGCAGAGTTGTTGCGTCTGCGTCGGAGGACGGCGGTGTTGTGACAAACGGTATGAGCTATTTTGCACGTGACGGAAAAAACGCAAACAGCGCATTGCTTGTAAATGTAACACCGAGCGATTTTAAAACTGACGATCCGCTTGCGGGAATGTATTTTCAGCGTGAAATTGAGCAGAGAGCATTTGAAGTCGGCGGCAAGAATTATAATGCACCGTGTCAAAGAGTCGGTGACTTTCTCGGAACGGAAAGTAACAGTGAATATACGGTCGAGCCGACATATAAGCCTAATGTGACGTGGGTAAATCTTGATGAAGTGTTCCCTAAATTCATAACCGATTCAATGCGTGAGGGAATAGTGCTTATGGATAACAAACTTCACGGATTTGCCGACAACGGTGCGGTTATAACAGGTCCTGAAACGAGGTCATCATCACCTGTAAGGATAATTCGTGACAAGAAAACAATGCAGTCAAACATAAAAGGTCTGTATCCTTGCGGTGAGGGTGCGGGATATGCAGGCGGTATTATGTCCGCCGCGGTTGACGGAATAAAAACAGCGGAAATGGTAGTAATTAATAACGGTAGGGGTAAAAATGAGCAGTAATAAAGTAAAAGGAATAATGTGTATAATTTCATCGGCGTTTTGCTTTGCGTTGATGAATATGTTCGTAAGAATGGCAGGAGATTTGCCGTCAATACAAAAAAGCTTTTTCAGAAATTTTATAGCGCTTATTATAGCGTTCATTGTGCTGATAAGAACGGACGAAAAATTCAAGTTCAATAAAAAGAATTTGCCTGAATTGTTGCTTAGGTCAATATTCGGTACAATGGGGATTTTGTGCAACTTCTATGCAATAGACCACCTTGTGCTGTCGGACGCGTCAATGCTAAATAAGCTGTCACCGTTTTTTGCGGTTATATGTTCGTATTTTGTACTTAAAGAAAAAGTAAAGCCGTTTCAGGCTTTAGCCGTAATAGTGGCATTTATTGGTGCGTTGTTTATAATAAAACCGCAGTCAATATCGGCAAGTTTGCCGAGCTTTGTGGGAATGCTCGGAGGATTTGGAGCAGGTGTGGCGTACACTATGGTCAGAAAATTAAGTCAGAAAGGCGAAAGAGGTCCGTTTATAGTATTCTTTTTCTCGGCATTTTCGTGTATTGTGACGTTGCCGTATTTGATAGTTGACTATTCACCTATGACGATAGCACAGCTTGTAATACTTATATGTGCCGGAATAGCGGCGGCAGGCGGACAATTTTCGATTACTGCCGCATATTCATACGCACCGGCAAGAGAAATATCGGTGTTCGATTATACGCAAATAATATTTGCGGCACTTATGGGATTTATAGCGTTCGGCGATATTCCGGATAAATTCAGTATTATCGGCTATGTAATAATATGCTCCGTGTCGGTAGCGATGTTTTTGTACAACAGAAAAGAGGGGTAAAAACTATGAAAAGAAAATTTTGTGTGGCTGTTGTTTGTATGTGTTTGTCGATCGGTGCGGCGGCTTATGCGGCTGTCGGGGATATAGCTGATACGTTGTATAACACAGATATTATAACATATTTGGACGGTAAGCAAATAAAAGGTTATTCGCTTGACGGCAGAATGATGATTTGTTTGGAAGATTTGAGGAATTACGGTTATGCGGTTGAATATGATGACAGCATACGCACGTTGTTTGTGACGAAAGACGGAGATATTTCGGAGGACTTTAATCCGTATTTTGAACGAGGCACTATCGGCGGCATAGCAGGATATACATATGAAACGGATATTGTCGCATATGTAAACGGTGTTTATGTGGATACAGAAAATATCGGCGGACGACTTGTAGCGGTTGCAGAAGATTTGGCAAATGTGGCTGAAGAAGATAATCCGAACAAAGAATTCGGCACATCTAAATATTTTATGAGCCACAGCTATGATGATGCAACAAGAACATTAAATGTTTACAGCTTGTCGGGTTCGGGTTTAAATGCAAATCAAATGCTTGACAATCTGAATAATATGAAAACACCTTACGGACAGGAATTTTATGCGGCAAGAGTTCAAAAGGCTTATCCGATATATGACGGCGGATATTTGGTGTATGTAAATCAAAGCAGTTCTCACGGTTATAACAGTTCTTTGTATATGCTCAAAAACAGTGGGGAATATATTAACCTTAATAATGTGTTAAGACAATATAAACTCGTTACAGAGTGGGGAAAACTGAACATTGCAGATGAAGAAAACGGATTAAGTGTATCGAAAGACGGTACATCTGTATCATTTTTGGATAATGACAATAATAAGCATTGTTTGGATTTAAAATCACTTGTTATATACTAAAAGATAAATAAAAGGGGGAGAAAAAATGAAAAAGAAGTTTGTTTTAGGTGTGTTATGTGTGTCAATGATTTTAGCGTCGGGAATAGGTGCTTCTGCGGAAGTAAGCGAAAGTCATTCACAATGGGCGGAGGAAAGTTTGATAAGTGCAGATGAAGCGGGATTATTGCCGAATTTCTTTGCGGACAGAGATTTAACCGCTAATATATCGC